>Ga0307420_1000098_pt1 | contig 38636 bp, 45 predicted proteins | sample SalMarWE160240MG_2_FD_202167 | JGI IMG/M metagenome (GOLD analysis project Ga0307420, IMG submission 202167) | Salt marsh sediment microbial communities from the Plum Island Ecosystem LTER, Massachusetts, United States - WE1602-40 | ecosystem: Environmental > Aquatic > Marine > Intertidal zone >... | reverse complement strand
AATCTGCGTGAGGTCTATCGTGTAAGGCACGCGGTTTTTGGACATGCTTTTCTTCATCATGTTTTTTCACATCTTGAGCTTTCTTGATAGCAGTTACTAATTAACGATTATGAATCACTAATCAGTAGACCACGTACATTTAAGATTTATCAACATCCACTTGTCACCATTCAAAGCTTTCAGGTGATATGTAGTCGCCAAAGCGCTCCTTGGCCTCAACCAGACGCTGACGCTGCTGATCCAGTATCTCAAAAAGCTCTGCTGGCGTATCAGAAACGTTTTCCTGATAGAAGCGTTGTACACGTTCAATTTTAGCAAGGTTTTCAGGGACACGAATGGTAAACTGTTTCACATAGTCTTCCTTGGAGTAATCTTTACCCAACACTCGTTTGAAGAGTTTTTTCAAATCTTCGTATTTTGGTAGAAAACCGGTAGGAGCCCTTATCGCCCCAGCTTCGCCGTGCACACGCAGTTCCATCCACTTTATCCATACGTGTTTGTCCTGAGGAGAGTTCAAAAACTTGCCGTTGCCCCTTTCCCTCAGGAAGTAGTTTACGCCGAAGACAAGCGGCACTTTCTTGAGCTTCCTTCCAAACTCCAAGTTGTTACAGACGTTTTGACCTAACGGAATGGAGATAAAGTCCTGAGTGCTCATCATATTTATCTCTGGAACACCTTCTTTACCGATTGTTGCAAAGGTTGTTTCAGTCTCCAAAGAAGCACCGTAAGCGATGATACCGTGCTCCCAATCAAAGCTCTGCTGCACAGGCACGTATGCCCTAGCGTCTCGGCCACCATACAGTATACCGCTCAGCTCCACGCCCATCGGGTTGTCCAATTCAGGGTCACAGTTCTCCAGTGCCTTAAGTGCCACAGCGTAACGGGCGTTTTTGTGTGCAGCTGGAATTTCTTTGCCGTTCTCATCCTTCTTTCCTTCATGCCATTCTCCTGAAAAGTTGACACCGTCTTTGGGAAGTTCACTACCCATGCCCAGCCAGTACGGTTTGCCTTCATTAACCAGCACGTTAGAGAAGATTACTTCGCCTATGCTGTTAAGCACCTTGTAAATTAACGCGTCGTCATCGGGGTTGACGTCTTGGATTATGCCGAATATGCCAGATTCAACGTTCACGGCGCGGGCAACTGAACCGATGTCGCGAATATACGCAATATCGTCTCCAACTATGGTTTCTCCAGGAAGCATTGCAGTTGATGTCTTGCCGCAAGCGCTGGGAAAAGCTCCGGAAAAGTAGGTTTTACGACCGCCTGGACCGTGTACGCCCATAATCATCATGTGTTCAGCCAGCCACCCCTCATAGTTAGCCTGTCGTATGGCTAGGCGGAAGGCAAGTTTTTTGAAGCCCACCGAGTTCCCTGCGTACTGGGTGTTGGCGCTGTAGATCGTGCTGTCCATGTAATCGATGTATATGCATTTCTTGCCGTATTCTGCGCTGGTCATATTCGCAGTTAATTTGCCTGCGGAGTGCACGACGCGCAGAAATTCCCTGTTTGGTTCTGATTGGCGGAACACTTCATAGCCAGTCCTGTAAAGCAGGTCTTCTGAGTGAGCCACGTACCATGAGTCGGTGCATTGCAAGCCGAGAATTGTGAAAACTGAGTTAGGAGGCCCCAGAGAGATGAAGCGTACAATCATTGTGCGGTCTTTCATTGAATCTCTTAGCAGCCCTTTCGCTTCCACGAGCCCTTCTTGCCTGTCGATTTGGTTTAGGGCTTTGCTGAAGGAAACGCCTCTGGGCACGAGGTATTTGGTGGCTTGTCGGTCTCGGCCTTGGTCGTGTATGCCGTCGAAGTGGACGGTGTGGCCTTCCAGCTTCAAAACGGTTTCTTCTCCGGTGGCGATTGCTTGTTGCCTAACGTGCGCTATGTCTTCGGCGGAGTCGCTGCATATAAAAATTTTCTCGCAGTTACACATGTCACTGGATTTGGCGATGAACTCGTATACTTTATGATTTTTTATGGCGCAAAGTTTCTCATAGCATTTTTCGCTCATTTTCGGGCGTAATGCTTCAAGGTAACCATTCATCTTTTCATCACAAAGCTTTACAGTTCGTTAACGGTTCCGGGGACTCTTGGGAACGGTTGGGTCTCTGCTATATGTTTGACGCCGCTTATCCAGCCTACCAAGCGTTCCATGCCTATTCCTCCGCCAGCCGTGGGCTTCAGCCTTCCTTCCTTCGCTAGCTTCAACACTAATGCATAGTTTTCTTTGGTGATTTGGTCCCGTTCAATTTTCTTAAGAATCTTCGCGTATTCCCATTCTCGTTTGGCGCCAGACAGCACTTCTCCGTATTTAGGCAGAAACAGGTCGTAGTTGTCCCATTTGCCGGTTTTAAAGTCTTCGAAGTCGTAGAATTCACGGGGTATGTTTGTAACCCACACGGGTTCTCTGGTTTCCTCTGATATTCCGTCTTCCCAGTCTGCGCCGTACTTGGCTTCTAACTCCTGCCGATCAATAACCTTAAAGGGCCTCTTGGGGGAAATCAACGTATCGCACCTGCAGAGGAAAGTTAACTCGTCTTTCATGTCGCGTTTCAGGCTTGTCACCAAGCTGCAGATGGCGTCTTCAACCAGGGTCATAACGTCTTTTGAGGATGCGTCTCTTGCTTCGAAGTCCAGCTGGGTGAACTCGTAGATGTGTTTGCCTGTTTTTGCGCGTTCGGCTTTTTCTATGCGGATGTTAGGTGACAGTATGAACAGTTTCGGGTAAGCAAAGGAAGCGGCGATTAGCTTGTGAATTATCATGCTTGCTGTGGTGCGAACGGTTTTTCCGTAAATGTCCACCTCGATGCGTTTTTCGATGGAGGCGCCTGGGTCAGGCCACAGGGGGTCGGTCGATTGTGAAAGTGCTACGGGCAGCAGCCACTGGAAGCCGCTGTCCACAAACTTTGAAGTGAGATTCTTCAGAGTGTAGGTCATAACTTTGCCTATGTAGGCTTTTCTTGTGATTTCGCTTTCTGAAAGCTTCTCTAAGGGTTTTGGAATTTCAGTTAAGGGTACGCTTTCTTGAGCTAATGCTTGTTTACTTTCCAAGGGTTTCAACTCGAATTTCAGTTTAGATACAGTACGCGAGCTACGTAATAAATTTTTTATAAAAAATTTCATAAATTTTACAAAAACTATAAGCTTTTATACTGTACAATTGTAATAATTACAATTATGACGGTAAAACTCGACGAGAAAGACATTGCCATACTATCGTTGATACAGGAGAACGGCAAACTCACCGCAAGGCAGATCGCTCAGCGAATAGACGCGCCGATAACGACTGTTTTCGCGAAGACAAAGCGCATGGAAGAACTCGGCGTAATACGGCGGTACAGGGCGATTCTGGCTCCTGAAACGCTTGACGCGGGTACGGCGGCGTTTGTTCTGGCGTCTGTTTCTTACAGGGCAAAGGCTGGTGAAGCCGCGATTTCGCAGAGGACGGTAGCGGAGGAAATCGCCAAGTTTCCTGAAGTTCAAGAAGTGTACATCATCACGGGTGACTGGGACCTGCTTGTGAAGCTTAGGGCTGAAAGCGTGGACGCGGTGGGTAAGTTTGTGGTGGATAAGCTCAGGCTCATTAGTGGGCTTGAGAAGACGCTGACTTGTATGGTTTTTGAAACGGTGAAGGAGACAACGGAGATACGGTTGCCGCTGAAGAAAAAAGGGTGAAAACTCAGCTCAGGTTCATGTGGAGCTTGAATAATACAGCAAAGGCAGCGCCAGAAGCACCGTGTTCTTTCCTTTCCGCGTTAAAGCGTACTCCACTCTCAAAGGTGGTCCAGCGTCAACTTTTCGTGTTATGTAACCGTGTTTTGCCAGTGTTTTAAGCTTGTCCGACAGCGTGCGGGAGTTAACGCCTAATATTTTTTTAATTTCCCCGAAGCCCGCGAGGGTCTTCAGGAGAAGTGTGTAGAGGATTTCAAGGCTCCATTTTTGGAAGACAATGTTAAAGTTTTCCTCGAAACTTTTCAAGTCCTCTTTCAGCTCTTGAGGCGTTATCTCTTGTTTTTGCATTATTTGGTTAAGCGTGTCTTCTACGCCCTTGAGAGTTTGCTCCAAACGGGCTTCTACGAGTTTGCGGAACTCGGCGCTAAGCGGCAGTTTCGTGCTCATGTGTGTTACACTCGATGTGGATTAGCTCACTTCACAATTTATAAGGGTTTACTTATACAACAAGGTATAGAAAGTATAGTGCACTTTCACGGAGGAAAACACGTTGGAAAAGTTTGACGCCGTAGTTGTTGGCGCTGGAACAGCAGGCTGCTTAACCGCGAAAACCCTGACGGAAGCAGGCTTGAAAGTTTGCATGGTTGAAAAGAAGAAGAAAGAAGAGGTCGGCGAGAAGATTTGCGGGGACGCGCTTGGCGAGCATCACTTGAAAACGCTGGGTTTGGAGAAGCCGCAGGGCGGAGAATTGGAGAAGCGGATTGAGGGTATTAGGATTTTCTCGCCTGACGAAAACACCATCTTCACCATTGCTCACGAGGATTTTGTGGGTCACATGCTGAACAGGCGGCTGTTTGGCCAGTGGCTGCTGAAAAAAGCGGTTGACAGCGGCGCCACGCTTATGGATTCTACGTGGTTTCTGGAGCCCGTGTTTGAGAAAGGCTTTGTTGCGGGGATCGCAGTGAAAAACGGGAAGGGCGAGACAATGCGGCTGAGCAGCAAGGTTGTGGTGGACGCCAGCGGCTTCAACGGTGTTGTCAGGCATAGGCTTCCTGCGGAGATGGGCATCGAACGGGACATCGCGAATGAGGATGTGGAGGCTTGTTACCGCGAGATACGGGAGCTTAAGCAGGAGAGCGAAAACACCAAGTACTGCGACATTTACCTGAACCAACAGGTGACGCCTGGAGGCTACACATGGGTTTTCCCGAAAAGCGGCACCAACGTGAACGTGGGCTTAGGCATCTGCATGCGCGACAACTTCCCTAACCCGAAAAAACAGTTTTACAATCACATTTTAACTAAGCCCGTTTTCGAAGGGTCAGCTCTTGTGAAAGGCGGCGCATGGTTTGACCCAACCCGCAGGCCGTTGGATAATATGGTTGGGAACGGCGTAGTGCTCACGGGCGACGCCGCGAGTTTGGTGAATCCGATTCACGGCGGCGGCATTGGACCTTCCATGCTAAGCGGGTTCTACGCGGGAAAAACAATCATGGCGGCGCTTGAGAAGGGCGAACCTACGAAGGAGGCGCTTTGGCCTTACAACAAGATGTACATGGAGTCTTATGGGAAGAAGCAGGCGAGCCTTGACGTGTTCCGCATGTTGCTGATTAAGAGCAGTGACGCGGACTTGAATTATGGGATGGGCTGTAAGCTGCTTACGGAGGATGACGTGTTGAAGGCGGGTTTGGGCGATGATTTCCACTTGAACATCGGTGAAACGGCAAGGCGAGTGTTCAGGGGCATAAAGCGTGTGCGTTTCCTCAACAAGCTTAGGCTGACGGTGAAGATGATGCGGCAGGTTCAAGCACACTACGACACGTATCCTGAAACGCCGGAAAACTTTGAGCAGTGGCGGCTGCAGACAGTGAGCCTTATTGAAGATGCAAGGGACAAACTCGTCGAAAGCAACTAAAATAGAAACCAAAATGACAGTTAATTGCGCTTAATGTTTGCGTTTCTTGAAGTATAATAGCAAGCCAACAGCAATTAGGGCGGCTGAAGCCCCAGAAGCGGTTGCCAAAAGCGCGGTCGAAAAGGTTTCTTGTTGTGGTTCAGGAGAGGGGCTGGAGACGCCTTGGTTTAGAGTGAAGTGCACCGTTTCAGACACGTTCATGAAATATTCAAGGTAATCGTACGGGTCAGGATTCGGATTTTCATAGTACGTTGTTGCTTTAACGTCGATTTTAAGGCTGTGCGGACCGCTCGCCAGACCATCCAAGTTTAAGGAGTAGTTTGCGGTGGGAACGTCCTTAAGATGCGGGTCTAAGAAATGATAAGTTACTTTTCCGTCGAGGTAGACCCAGACGATGTAGGAGCCGATGACGGGAACGAGGGAGCTGACACCTATCGACCAGTAGGAGTTCCAGGAATCTGGCTTCGTCACCGTGAAAGCTAATTCCGTCGTATCTGACGCGTAAACGGTGCCGTTTTGCGGTGATTCCACCTGGAGCGTGGGGGGTTCCTTGTTGGGTTCAGACGGGTAAGGTATCTCATACATTGGGTTGGCTGAAGCAAAACTGGGAATATGAAAGGTAACCGCAGCCAACACAAGTGCCAAGATGAGTGTGAGTGCGAATGCTGTTCTCTTCATTACAGTACCAAATAACAATACGTTAAACCAGCCCTTATGTTTTTTGCCAGAATCTGCAAGTTTCAAAACGTTTAATCAATTCTCGAAATCAGCTTGTTGCTGCCTTTTTAAAAGGGAGGGGGTAGCGTTCTCCGAGCAGCAGAGTTGCCTACAGCAAAAAACGCAGGGTAATTCACCAGTTCAGCTTCTTGCGCAACGCCTTTATGGTGCCTGAAACCGCCAAAACATGAACCGCCGCTTCCGCATCCGCCAAAGACCTCATCGAAGCCAACGAAGCTCTAACCATGTTAACGGTGACAAGAGAAGTGCGAAGAATGGCGGTTTTCCGCTCCACATCGTAATCAATCAGCGTTAACCCTGTGAGGCTCGCGCCATACTCGCCGTAAAGCTTCACCACGGCGTCCCAAACCGCGTACATTAACTCTTTCCTGCTGGCTGCCCCGTCCGAGTCAATCTGCAACGCCAAGTAACGCCGTTTCGCCCTTTTCAACAGTCCTTCCCCTCCTTAACCACGCGTATCCCAGGCGCCACAAACCCCGAACCAAGCTTCTCCCTGTTACGCGCAACAATCGCACAGGGGTTTTGTGAAACCGCATCCAACGCGGAATCCTCATCTAAACCGAAGAGAAACGCCAAAGCAGCCATCTCACGCGGCTTCCGCAAAAGCATCTCCTCAGCAACACCGCTCGAAACCACAATCGGCACATGAGATTTCACGGCGACCTCAGCTTCCCGCCGCAAGCAGGAAAGCAGCCTAACCCTCGCAGGACCCTCCAAAACAAGCAGCGGCTTCACATCAACCTCCAAAGCCGCCAAACTGTTGCTCGCCAACTCGGCTTCAGCCCTGTCGAAGAATCTGCGGCGGAAATCCAGCAAAGGAAAACTTATGAGGTCAACGCGGCGGTCCTTGGCTGCCTGTCGCGCAACCTGCTTGTTCTCGCAAGCCACGCCAATCACCCCGAATTTTCGCCTCAACCGCCGAAGCTGAACCATAAGGTCGTTGGGGGTTCGCGGTCGCAAGTCTACGCGCGAAGCAAAATCCACGCCTGCCTCTCTGCAGGTTTCCCGCAGCTTCGCCACCTCCTCCCGCCGCGTTTCGGGGGCAAGCGGCACGGCGATTAAGCGGTAGCCTAGTTTTGCCGCCTTGTTTATGAGGCGCGATGTTCCGGCAGGGTCTTTCACGTTCAGGCGCAGGTGCAAATCCGCGAAAACTCGTTTCATGGCAGCAACCCTGCGTTTCTGCATATTGCCACTATCTCGGTGGCGGTTTTGTTTTTGAAGTGGATCTTGAAGTGTATGGGGTCGTTCTGTGAAAACCTGAACTCGCCAGCGTAGGCGGATTGCTTGTCAAACCTTAGGTAAAGGTTACGTTTTTCCAGATGCAACTTCAGGTCGCGGTCTAGCGTTTCCTTATCCAGCGAGGTTAAGCCAGCCCCGATTTTCTCGAGAAAGGTGGGCAGCGCCTGCTTTTCCACAAGTTTGGCCTGGAAAAGTATTATGGGATTTCCATGATGCCCTGTTAACATGGTTTTTTGGAAAATGATGCTTTCGCTTAGTTCTTCCGGCAGCACGTTGCGGACTGCGGTTAAGACTTTTTCAGGGTCTTCAGTGGCGTGGGCAAACACTCGAATGTCAACGTAGCCTATGGGCGGTTTAGAAGACAAGAAGGCACCGCGTTCTGTTAAGGCGTGTTTCACTTTTTAGCTTTTTTCTTGGGTTGCGCCTTCGGCTCAGGTTTAGGTTTAGGTTTAGGTTTAGCTTCAGCTTTTTTCTTTTCCGAGTAGGCTTTTAACGCTTTCACGTTTTGGTCGTGCGCGGTTCTTCTTCGTATGTCAACGGGGATTTCAAGCTTTTTTGCCTCCGCCTTGTTTAAGCCTGCTTTTTCGAGTTCTTCAAGGCTGAAGCCTTTGCCGCTTCGCTGTTTTCCACTGGGCGTCAGGATTTCGGGTTTTATATGGTGCATGCTACTTGGCTCCTCGGCGTTTGCTAGGTCTCACTTTTTCTGCGCCTCTGCCTCTCTTGTGTAAGCTCCGCACCCTTTTACCTGCACTCGTTAAGCTTCTATAAACGCGCCGGTGATGCTGCTTCTCCGTGATCCAGTTCACGTCCTTGTCGGTTTTTATCACAGGGTGATTTGGGTCCACGAGAATCACTTCAAACCATTTGTGGCGTCCGTCTTCACCTACCCAGTAGCTGTTCAGAACCTCCAGGTTCGGGAATTTTTTGGCTGTGCGTTCCTCGCCGATTAGCCTGAGGTTTTTGGCGGGTTTAAACTTGGCGACACCCATGCGTTTCGGTCTGCGTCCCGCTTTGGGTCGTTTCTTGCGCAAGCCGCCTCTTCTGACGCGGACACGGGCGATGACGAAGCCTTGTTTGGCTTTGTAACCGAGTTTTCTGGCGCGGTCAAGGCGCGTAGGCTTTTCCACGCGGACAACGGTTCGCTGCTTTCGCCATCCGATTAGCCTCTGCGTCATAAGTTCGTCCACGTAGGACTTCTCCGGTTTAGACCATGCTTCAGCTATGTACTTGTATGCCATCTTTCTTTTTTCACCTCACATCTTACGTTTGCGGTTCAGCCCGTTAAGGGCCACATCCCAACGGACACAGTTGGTCCGCCTGCAATTCTAATTGTTAGCGCCACGCTTAAAAATAAACCTTTCCCGAAACTCTAGTGCATGGAACAGTTTATAGTCACGTGTTTCAAGGAACTGCAGGAGCGCTGGTTTCTGCATGCTTTTGAGCGGTTTCTGCGCCAATAGGGACCTACCCCTCTATCTTTTCTGCAACGAACCACAATAGGATCCAAATAGGCGGCAAATATGACGGGTTGTCTGTGCCTCGGTTAATAACCGTCTTATCTGCAGCGTCGGAGAGCTACGGGTAACATCTTCGGGTGGTCCTCGGAAACGGAATCGCATCAATAACGTTCTCCAAGTCAAGCATCCAAGCCAACAACCTTTCCAAGCCCATGCCGAAACCCACATGCGGCACCGTACCGTACCGCCGAAGGTCCAAGTACCAATCGTAATCTTTTTCGTTCAAGCCCATGTCCCGTATCCTTTTAATCAGCACGGTCTTATCTTCTTCTCTGGCGCCGCCCGTGGAAACCTCGCCGATTCTCGGAACCAACATGTCCACGGACAAGGCAACATCGGGGCGGTCAGGCTGGGTCTTGCAGTAAAACGCCTTGATAGCCGCAGGATAATCATACACAAAAAACGGCTTGCCGAACTCGTCCGCCAAAATCTTCTCGTCCTCGTAGCCGAAGTCGTCACCCCACTTGAGCTTGCCGCCTTTCTTGCGGAGAACCTCCACCGCCTCAGAGTACGTCATTTTCGGAAAAGGCGTCTTAACCGCAGCCAGCTTGCTGACATCGGCGCCTAACTTGTCAAGTTCCCGCTTGCACTTGTCAACGGTTTGACGGCAAACATGCGCCATAAGCTCCTCTTCAAACTTCATGAGGTCGTTTATGTCGGCGAAGGGCCATTCGCCTTCGATGTGCCAGTACTCCGTCAGGTGCCTGATGGTCCTGCTTTTTTCAGCGCGAAACGACGGCGCGATGCAGTAGACTTTCTCCAAGGAGTAGATGAGGATTTCAAGGTAAAGCTGGCTGCTCTGCGTCAAATACAGGTTCTGGTCGAAGTACTTCACGCCGAAAAGGGTGGAGCCGCCCTCAACAGCGCAGGAGATGAACATGGGCGGGGAAACCTCGGTGAAATCTTTGCTTTTAAAGAAGTCGCGGGCGAACTCCAACACGTCGGCTCGGAGTTTCATCACCAAGTTCATTCGGCGGCTTCGCAGCCACAGGTGGCGTACGTCACGGATGAACTGTTCGCTTTGGTCTTTGGTTATGGGGAAAAGCTCCGCCAAGCCTATTATGCCTATGTTTTCGGCGGCGATTTCGTAGCCTCCTGGCGCGCGAGCGTCGGGTTTGGCTGTGCCCTCCAGCGTCAGGGACGATTCGATGGTTAAGCGTTCCGCCTCGCTCCAAGCGGGGCTGCCTTTTTTGACGGTGCACTGTATGAAACCCGTGGAGTCGCGCACCAGCAGGAAAATCAGGGCTTTTCCTTCGCGTTTGCGGTAAACCCAGCCGCGTACGATTACCTTCTGGTTCTCGTGGCAGCCGTCAAGGACCTCGCGAATCTTCACCAAAGCCATCATACATCAACTTCTCTCTACTATTGTTTTCAAACCTAAATGCCTATCGATTAAATTTCCTTCACGGCGGGTTCCGAAACCTTGAACGCAACGAGCAAAGCGAAGGGCAAAGCCGCGGCAGCCAGCAAGAGGAAGGGCAGTTGAGGCGACACGAACGCGTAAAGAAACCCAACCAACAGCTGCAGCAGCGCCTGGGCGAGGTACATGAAGAATTGGATGCATCCCGTCGCGGTGCCTCTGAGTTTTCGGGGAATCATGTCGCCCATCAGCACCTGATAGCTGTTTTGCTGCAGCATGTTGCCCAACCCGTAAAAGAAGAACGCCAGCAGAAGCATGTTGAAGTCGGCGTGGACGAAGAGAACCATGCCTGGAATGTACAGCAGGTAACCCAGAATTAGGAAGCGTTTCCTGCCGAACATGTCCATGCTTAGTCCCGCTAGGATTCCGGGGACCGCGATGGTGACGTACATGAAAGCCATGACAAGCGCCCACTGCGACTCGGTTATGCTTAGAACCTCGGTGGCGTAAACCACAAAGTACGTGTAGCACGCTACCACTATGCCGTTTATGCTCATGCTTGCCAGGAAAAGGTAGAACGAAGACCGTGAAAGCTTGCTCCAAACCCTCAGGCTTTCCTTCACGGACTTCGGGAACTCCCGCAGCGCTTCCAAAATTTTAGGGCGGTCCCCAGCATCGTTGAGTGGCAAAGTCTCTTTAAGCTTCAGCCTTAAAGTTGCTGTGGCGAAGTAAGCCACCAAGACGATGGTGTAGGCTATGCGCATGCCTAAGTCGAGATTAAACCTTAAAACCAGGTACTGCGCGATAAGCGGCGCGGGCAAAAGCACGAGGCTGGTGATAACCGACTGGAGGCTGTAGCCTGTGCCTCTGTTTTCAGGCGGCAGCGAATCAATAACCATGGCCATGAGGGCTGGTCCGTAGATGGCGCACACGCTTTGCACTATCGAGCCTAACATTATGAAGGGCCAGGAGGGGGCGAAAATGAAGAAGAAGGTGCCGAATGCTAAGCCGTAGGTCATGGTGGCTACGAGCCATCTTCTGCCGTGCTTGTCCGCTAAGTAGCCGCCTGGAAGCTGAACAAGTGCGATGGCGACGGAGCCTGCGAAGCCGATTATGGACAGTAGGAACGCGTCGGCGCCTAGGCTGAGGTAGTAGAGGCTGGCGTAGGTTTGTGGAATCGGGCCTGCGGAGTACATTATCACCCAGCTTAGGGTTAAGATTAAGAAGTTGCCGCGTAGGATGCCGGATTTGCCGCGGAAAAGCGAAGACAGTTTCATTGTTCAAAAGCAACGGGTAATCCATTATTTATAATTGACAGTTAAGCAGGGGGTTTGCGAAGGTGGATGGGGGTTGTTGCCCCGCAATTCTTAAATCGCTCTTGGTCGGAGCTATAGCTGATTGCGGATGCCAACCCGTTCAGAAGGCGACTCTAAGCTTAGAGTTCTAAAGTTTTCTGCCGTTGCCATAGCAAGCGTGGTGCTGATAGAAGTCGTCTTAGGGTTAGTTGTTGACAGCTTAGCCATTCTCAGCGACGGCTTGCACGCGTTGCTGGACGTTTTTTCGACGATTATGCTTTTTGTGGCGACCCGGGCTTCGCTTAAGCCGCCCGACGAGGAGCACATGTACGGGCATGAGAAGTTTGAAGCCATAGGCGGATTGATAGCCGGAATAATCCTCGTTGGCGTTGCCATCTTGATTTTCTATGAAGCCGCGGTCAGGCTTATCGGCGGCGTTCAGGTCAATGAAGGGTTAAAGCTGGCGGGTTTCTTCGCCATCGGCTACACGTTATGCATAGACGTTTTCAGGGTCACCATATTCAAGGGTGCAGGGCACAGCCAGAGCACCTCAGTTAAGGCGGGGTTCTACGACGCCATCTCAGACCTTGGTTCGACAATCATAGCGCTCATAGGATTCGGGTTGGCGACCTTGGGCTTTTACTATGGAGATTCAATCGCGTCGATTTTCCTCGGGTTCATGCTCATCTTCCTGAGCATCAGGCTGGCGCGTGCTAGCATAATGGAACTCAGCGACGCGGCTTCAAAAGATACGGTGCAGAACATCAGAAACCAGATAATCTCGCATAAAGAAGTCTTGGAAAACAGGAACCTGCGGGTGCGAAAGGCAGGCTCCAAAACCTTCATTGAAACCACCGTGCAGGTGTCAAGCAACATGAGCTTGGATGACGCGCACGCTTTGGCTTCGGAAATCGAGGCGGACCTGAAAACGGCGTTTGGAAACGTTGACGCGACCATCCACATAGAACCCTCGGAAAAAGAGCATCGAGTGGAGCGGCTTGTGGAGAAGCTGGCTACGGTGGAAGGCGTAAAAGAAGTGCATGACGTGTCAACTGTCTACGCCGGCGGCAAACTATACATCACGCTGCACGCGTACGTAGATCCGAAGCTGTCGGTGGAGGAGGCTCATGAAATCGCCGAGAAAATCGAAGCCAGAATGCACGCGAGCATAAAGCAGCTTGAGAACGTGACGGTGCACGTGGAGCCGCATGGCGCTGAAATCCGCAAGGAGGAGATAGATGAGGATGAACTTAAATGCGTAATTGATGAGTTGGCGAGGAAAGTGAAGACCAGTCTGCGGTTGAAGAGAACGGTGACTTACTCGGCTGAGGGGAAACGGTACATAAACGTGGATTGCTGCTTCACGCGGCATGTGCCGTTGACTGAGGCGCATGAGATTGCGTCGCAGGTGGAGAAGGAGATTGCGGAGTATTTTGCGGGCGCGGTGGTTACGGTTCACATAGAACCAGAATGCGAATAAAAAAGAAAGAAAAAAAGAGTATAATGCTAGGTTTGCTGAGGGTCTGAGTTAATGTTTGCTTGTTTTCTCGTTTTTCGCTTTCAACTCGGCGTTTTCTTTTTCTAACTCGGCTATTCTTGCAGCATACGTCTTAAGCAGCTCGTTTATGTCGCGAAGTAAATCGTTGAATGCTAGATTCATGTTTTGAATGCGCATGTTCAAAACTGCCATTTGCTGCTGCGTTTTCTCGCTCAACTAGCTTGCGCCTCCTGCGACTTCGCTTCCATTGCTTCAATCCTTAGGACGAGCTGCTTAACACAGCCCAGTAGGAAACCGGTGATTTTTTCAGGACACTTGAATCCGTCTGTGTCCAGCAGAAACGGCAGGCTTTCTTCAAGATCAATTACGTCTACTTCGTCAACTTTTTTGCTCTTGTAATTTTTCACCAAGCCTAAATCGTCTAGAGCATCGAATTGTTGACAGTTTGTGTGGTACCTTAAGTAGTTGCCCCAGATGCTTCCAAAGTAAAGGACGTTGTCGCCAATGTTCACACTGTTTGCGTTTGTAGGTCTCAAAGCTGTTGATTGGCTAAAGTAAGTGTAGCCCCCGCCCGGGTTTAGATAGATGTTGCTGCTTGAGTTTAGATAGATGTGTTTGCTTGCTGGGCTTGCAATGCTCAAGTGTTTGTAGTGGCTTACTAAGTAAGAGAAAGTTGCATCCCAAGCAAGAGTGATTTCATTTCCAGCTTTGATAGCGCCAGTCCCACTTTCCCCTTTGACACTGTTGAATATAGCGTCACCAGCAGATGATACGCTTCCGTAATTGCCCACTAAGAAACTGTCATCTGTCTTCAGTTGATTTGAACCTGAACGATAAAGCCTGACATCGTCCCCAATTAGGACCTCACCATGAACAATCAAGTTGCTCAAATCTAAGTGCGCAGGGTCTTCTCCGCCAAATTTGGTTAAGTAAAGCGTATCACAGTATCCAGCATAGTCTGAAGCTAACGAAGTATCCCACGTGGCAGCCTGCGTTTGGGGGTTATAGCTGGTACATTTGTACAATAGCACCGGAGCACCAATAAGTACAAACACTTGTCCTTTTACAGTGATGTTGTCCCATGAGCTTCCGTTGTACTTGTAGAAAAGGGCTTGGTCAGTACGGAAAAAGTAATCGCCTGCAGATGGAGGTGGGTTCGTGGGAAAACTTGAGCCACCCAAGCCTGCGGGAACCCCCTCCGTTCGCAATTTACCTGAATGCATTAGAACAATTTTTGGGACGTCGACCTGATCAGCGCGTCCACTGCCTAGCCATAATTCGCCTTGATTGCTGGTAAGGAACCCGCCTGCACCAATGTCCTTTTGAACAACTAAACCTGTGTTAGTTGCCAACAAAGGCTCAATCTCATCATCTTGGCTCTCCGTAATCAAAAAGAACTGTTTTTCTTTGTTTTCATCACTATCTCTAAAGTTGAGAAAGCTATCGCCTGGTTCAAGCCCATCAGGATTCCACATGCCGTCTTCAAACTTCCATATTGCATCCACAATGTCCTGTTTATCAAGATGTGGTATGTCGTCACCTGACAGCTTCAATTGACCAAATATAGAGTCCCCGCCTCTATCTACCCATCCTTGACCCCTGTAGTGATAATTCATTCCAAATAATTCTTCAACTGCGATTTCAGTTTCTCCAGCATGGATTCCAGATATTGTGTATCTGATTTGTTGAACATAACTTTTGCTTGTTGCGGCATACACTTGATGACTTGTGTTTCCACTTATATCCAATAGAGTTTCCCAGTCTTCAGTATCTGAACGATAAACTTCCATTTTGACGTTAGTTGCATATCTGTTGTAAATGAAATTGATTCCAATGACTTTCCAATAATGAAGGTCAGCATCGAAATCTATTGTTATCACTACTGGAAAACTGGCGCCGCTATTCCATCTTGCAGTTAACTCTGGACTTGTCGAAAACATACCTGCGATTGATCCAGATGTAGGATTATCTGATACTGTGACATCAAATTGCTTATCTGCATAAGTCAAATAATTATCAAATCTGCCAAGAAATGACGCCGGAACGCTCCAATTACCCGGTAAAATTTCATCTGTCATGCGCTCACCTCCAAAACAGATATTGTTACAAGTTTTTGTATGGCTTGCCCGATTTCATCGCCCAGACCAAGTTTTTCTTTTTCTATATTGTTCTCAAACATGTTGATCATCAAAAAACGAAAGTGAGTGAATAAAAATTTAAGTATTTTTGGCATTTAATTATCATATTTCAAAAATAAGTAAAAAATAATTATGAAAATAAAATCATTTTACAAAACGCCTTTTATTTTAAACAGTAACTCGAAAACATTGGACCATGAAAAAAAACATTAAACGCAAAGCATAAAGAACAGGCGAGACAATAGTTCTTATGGAGAATGCACACTCATGAAGTCACTCTTAAGTGCATTCTTAATAGCCAGCAGCATGATTGGAGGATTCGGGTTAGCCGGCACTCTCAATTGGACTACCTGATTAAAAGAAAATAGCATGTAGCCTCAAAGCGCCTTTTTTACAGGCAAAGTCCAAACACCGATTCAGCATCCAGTTTAACCTATTTATAGAGGGGCATAAGTTTCGCCGAGCGCTAGAGTTTCAGATGTTCCCCAGTCATGCACTGCCATCTTAAACAATCAGCCCTATAATGCTCATGTCAACAAAATTGGAAAAAAAGGGGTGTTAACGCAGGTTCACGTCTGCTATCAACGCCAGCGTGTCTAAACTGTTAAGCTGCACTTTCGCGTTGGACACCGTGTAAAGCGTGTTACCTACGTACAGCGCCCTTTCAACCTGTTGATTGTAGTCTAAGCCGTAGTTTGTGGCGTTTTCCGCATGCGTTACGTTGCCTTTCAGCGTGAAGCCGTTTGTGGTCGCTTTGAACACGTATGCACCTTGCCAGAACCTTGTTGTCGTAGCCCAGCTGTAGATTGGTTCTTTGCCGCTTGGGTTAACCACGCCATACTGAGTCAATGAAATCGGAAGCACCAACAGTTGTTTGTCTTTATCGAACAGGAACGCATGAGGATCGTACAGCGCTTGCGAGTCAGCGTAATCAGCCTCTACAACGTACTTCGCAAGTTCCTTAGGCGCATTAACGTTTGAAACGTCGAAGAGCGAAAGCTTCACCGTGCCGTTCTCCTTGCCCAAGCCAATCACATGGTTCTCATCGAAAGGATGCAAGTAGCTTGAGTATCCCGGAATCTTCAGTTCCCCCGCAACTTTAGGTTCAGCCGCATTGCTCAAGTCAATCACGAAAAACGGATCCATCTGCCTGAATGTAACGATGTAGCCTTTGTCCCCCATGAACCTAACAGAGTATATACTTTCGCCTTCCGCCAAGTTTTCCAGCTTCCCCACCGTCGACAGGTTCATGTTCAGCACGTAAACGTTGTTCATCTGCGTGGTTTTCTGCAAAGTCGTGGCTATCCTGAAATTTCCGCTGTACTCATCCATGGAATACTGGTTAAGAACGGTTCCTGGAACGCTGCCTTTAGCTTCAAAAGTCAAAGCGCTGCCCTCCACGCTTACCCTGTAGATTGAGGTGTACTGTCCTTCTTCGTTGAAAGTCGGGTAAGTCACGTAAATGTTGCCTGAGGAAACGTACATTGTGCTGGCTCCACCCATCAGAACCGTCATGTTCGTAAGCTCCTGCTCACTGTCCATCACGTTCAAGCCGATGAAAGTTGTGTAAGTGAAATAGTTGTTTGCAATGTCAGCGTAGCTTGCTGTGTCTGAATAGTAGATTTTTGAAGGCGCAACCTCAGAAACTCCTGTGTCCGCGTAAACTATCGGCAAAGGCAACACGTCATTTTCATAAACATAAGCTGGTTGACTAACCACCGCATACACGTAGTCCCCTATCATTCTGCTGTTAAAGTAGCTGCCACTCAAAGTAAAGTTGCTCGCCAACACAGGATGAACCTTATCGGAAACGTCATAAACATCCACGAAGGTCTCAACGTTATTATCGAAATACCGATAAACCGAAATCGCACCGTTACCCCCAGCATACGCAGGTGCTCCCAAATAAACAATGTCATCGTAATGGCTTCCAACAATAACCAGCCTGCTACCGTCCTGACTCAGGTACATGCCTGCCAAGTACGTGTTGTTCTCCAACGCGATTTCCGCAACAACTCGAGAATCCTGAGGATCAGTCTTCACAACGTAAACGTAACGTTGATTGCTTGAATAATCGTCCGACGCAACATAGAGATAGCTACTGTCAGTCTTAACAATGTCCGCCTCGTCAACCCCAGCAACCTGAATATTCGTGGTTGAATACGAATCACTCTGAGCAGATGCCGCCGCTGGCAAAGGAGGTTCCACAGTGTACGAACCAGCATCTCGCGAGTTACCTTCTAAAACCTTGGAATCCAATGGTCCCCCAACATAACTGGACGCACCGTGAGTATTCGCAACCAGATAATCTTTAAGTTCCGCTTCGCCAGCAAAAGTCTTCATTCCTGAAACAGGCGGATTCGTAAACGGCGTTAAGCCTGGTGTAGAACCGAAAACAAATATTAACGAAACCAAAATAACTGCTGACAGCACTGCAGCCATGCCGTAAACACGCGTTTTTTTCCTCACTTCTTTCTGAACCACACTATTCACCTACCATAACCATAGACGCCAACCAATATTATCCTAAGCAATAGAACACCTTGTTCCAGTTTTTAGAACGGCCGCATAGTCCACACGCGATAAGCCTCATACCAGAAAATCGCGCAGACGATGGCACCGAACACGACAATAAACAGGTTCTCACGGGTGAAAAAATCCTGCACCAGAAACAGCAGGTAAGCCGCGTAGAAAACAGTGGAGAAAAGCGCGTAGAAAAAATATCTCGGAAACAGCAGTTTCCCCAACTTCACGTAGTGGCGAAGCACACCAATTTTCACCTCACCCACCAACACGTAATGACCGCCAATCTCCTGCTTCTCAACCAACCCCAACTCACGCAGTTGCTCAAGATGATGGTTCGCCACGCTTGGACTGCTGAAGTGCAAGGCACGCTGGACTTCCCGCACGCTCATCGGCTTACCCGTCTTAAGCAGGAACCAGTAAACCTTCCATGCTTTGCCTCGAAGCTCGTATTCAAGCTTGGTTTCGTCGTCCGTGTTCAATGCGCATGCCGCCTTGCAGGTAAATAGTGCTTAATAAGAGCTTATAAGTCCAATTCTTAGAACAGGCAACAAACACACTTAGCAGACACGAAGCATAAAGGACTTTGCTGCCACCCTAATTTGAAAAAGTAAACGAATATGCGTCAAACGTTTTTTGTTCACAAACGCGGCAAGAAACCTGGAACCCGACGTTTATAATCCCGAAATTCTTCACCGAACCGTTCTTCAATCTCCTTATCTTCCTCTTTAGCCAAGCGCCAGTACACGACCGCTAAGACGGGCCACAGCAAAACCGTGAAGATTGTAGGCCACTCAAGAAGCATGCCAAGAGTAAGCAGCAGGAAACCGATGTACTGTGGATGCCGCACGTACTTGTAGATGCCTGTTGTCACAAGCTTGCCTTCTTCTTGGCGTCGTGCCCTGTAGATTTGTCTCCAGCCGAACACTATCAAAAGTATTCCTGCAACGATGATTATTGTTGAGGCTGGAAAGATGATGTACGTGAAGATGAAGTAGAAAAGGTCTTGACCTAACAGTCCTGTCAGCAGGAATTCCAGTTGGAAAACCTCGCTGTAGCCGAAGATGCCCATGAAAACGTACATGGTTAAGGGTAAACCGTACATTTCAATGTACAACGCCACTATGAACGCTATGTAAACGCTTCCTGAAAGACGTGACAGCTTCTTTCGGTAAGGTATGAAGAATATGAATATTGAAAAGAACGCTATGTTCACGATCACGAAAAACCAGTTAATCCAACCTTCAGGTTGGCTGAGTAAAACGCCTCTTCCGCTGAGAAAAACGTACAGTACGGACAGGGAAACCGCTAAGGTGATGGCGATTATTACGTTTTTGAGGGTTCCCATTCTCCTGTTTATGCGCCTCTTTAGGATAGCGCTGGCTTGCGCTGTCTGTGAGTTACACTAGAATGGTGACCAACGGCAAAATATAATGGTTGTGCATTTCAACAGTTTTTTCTAACGGTTTTGGGTTTGCAGTTTTTGCTTATTCTAAGAAACGTGAATGTGGGAAAGGGGACAAAAAAGTGTAGGGATTTAGGAGATGAAACTGTTAGGCGGTTTTAGCTTGTGCTGGTTCTTTTTGCCGTGTTCGTTGCGAGTCCTGGAGGCAAGTCGGGGAAGTTGGCGCTGATTTTTTGTTCGGCGACTGTGGCTGCTTCGTCGAGGATTTTGGCTGCGTCCTCGTTGACTGAGTTGAAGTTGAGGTTAAGTCCTGAGCTTTGTCCTGCATCGAACATTAAGCCGCTTAGCATGTTGCCGATGTCTCCGAGTTCGTTTTCTGCTTCGGGGATAACGCCTACGAGTCCTACGCTGACTGACCGTAACACGCCAATGACTGGCCCAAGCGTGGCGACGATGTCTCCGAATTCCGTGACCGTTTGCAGTCTAAGCTGTACTTGGTCGAGCGCTAGTTTCGCGTTCATGACTAGTTTTTCCATTTTGCGGACTTCAGCTAGTTCGTTCGCGTAGATGTTGGCGTGGGCGCTGTCGTGCTTCTCGTAAGCGGCAACTATCTTGCTGAAAAGTGCCTTGTCTTTTTGGCTGAACCTTTCGTTGGCTTGGTCTAACCTGTGGATTTGCAGTTCTAAGCGTCTGACGGCTTGGTTCATGCGTGGCTTCAGCGGTGGAGGTGGAGTAACTGTTGAGCGGATGGCGTCTACGAAGGAGGTTTCGTCTCTTCTAGTTTCCCATTTTTTAGCAAAACGTTCAGACATGTTAATATCCTCACAGGCAAGAGCGCTTGGAGCGTACTTATGGATTTTTAACATGCGCGAATCATGCAGGTATATACGTGGAGCGGCTAGGCACGCTTGAGCTACACTTTACCATCGAAGATTGCCTGAGTGAAACGTGCATGAATAAACAGATATTTGAAGAATTAGCGGGACTGTTATGCTCAGAAAAGACTTAGCCTCTCTTTAAATAGGAACTGCATTCATCAAAAATGTTAGCTTTTAAAACTCCTGAACTTACGTTGGTTACAGGTTTTTCATAAAAGCGCCTCGTTCTCGATTGCATAGCTTTTGGTAAAACCGCTCGCTGCAAGTTTATATACTACGTACATAAGCATCCATGATTAAGGGGCGAAAAAGAGTGAAAAAAGGCAATCTCCTCATAATGTGTGTTATTCTTTTCTGCTCGATAATACCTCTGGCAATCATGCCTTTCGGAGCCGCTTCATCAGGGTGGACCAAACTGTACGAAGTAGGCACGTACGACTTCTGCATACCCTACTCCGTGACTGAAACCGCGGACGGCGGCTACGCGGTGGCGGCTTTTGTGAGTGTTGGAAACCTTGTTTCCGGCCCTTCCGTATATGTAGAAAGGCAATCGGAACTTAGGCTAATCAAAATGGATCCTTCAGGAACTATCCAGTGGACCCAAACGTACGGGCCTGGATTCCAATTCTACTCAGTCGATTCAGGAGGTTACGAGGAGTATTCAATAGCCGTCAGTCAACCGTACACCGTTATTCAGACCGGTGACGGCGGATACACGATAGGTGGTAACTCAAATCTTGGATTATGGCTAATCAAAACGGACTCTTTGGGAAGAATGCTGTGGAACATAACATATGGCGTGCGTCAGGATGGCTGGTTACCTTACGCCATGATTCAAACAAGGGATGGCGGATACGCCTTCGCAGGCTCCGTTGAAAACCTTGCGGAAGGCGGCAAGGACTTTAGCCTGCTTAAACTTGATGCTAGCGGGCAGGTGCAGTGGGAAAAAACGTACAACAGCGGAGTGTACACGAGCTATGATGGAGAAATTAACCGCGATGACGAAGCATACTCCGTAATCCAAACCAGCGACGGCAGCTACGCATTAGCAGGACGCTCGATGTACCGTTTAACGAACGGCGACTGGGCAACAGACTTTTGGCTTGTTAAAGTGGATTCCACAGGAAAGGAACAGTGGGACCAGAAGTACGCGGAGCCTTACCTGTCTGTAGGTTTACATTACTTGGAGAACACGCATCGGGTGATACAAACCAGCGACGGCGGCTATGCGCTTGCTGGGTCTGAAGAGAAAAGCATGGATGATACCGACTTTTACTTAATCAAAGTTGACGCTTCAGGAAACGTGCAGTGGCGACAAACTTATGGAGACAAATATGCTGATGTGCCATGTGCTGTTTTTCAGCTGAACGACGGAGGATTCGCGCTCGGCGGAACAATGACGGAGGTGGGGATAAGTGGTCCGATAAGCAGAGACTTTGCTCTTGTAAGAGTTGATTCGTCAGGGGCACTAATGTGGATAAAAACATACAACTCGAGAGTAAATGGGACGCTTAAAAGCGAAGATTTCGCGTATGACATAATTCGAACCGGCGATGGATGCTATGCAATGGTTGGGACCACGGAAGCTAGTTGGGACGGGGGCCACATGTACGGTTTTATCGTCAAAACCGAAACCTTAGAGGAACCTCCGAAGCCCACACCCTCATCCAAGCTCAGCGACGTCTCGGGACAGCTGGAGATTCAGACGCCGGGACAGGACACCTGGACACCAGCAACCCAGGACACAACATTGGCGGCTGGAACAAAAATCAGAACAACAGCCGACAACGAAGCATCACTAACGTTGGCTGACGTGGCTACGCTACAGTTGAAGCCTGATACCCTTATTGAAGTTCAAGCTAGAACGGAAAACGGAAGCAGTCTGAAACTCGTTAACGGAGAAGTCACAGTAACCGCGGATAATCTGACAGAAGGCGAGACTTTAGAGGTGGACATGTCTCAAGCGGTGGCTACAATCAAGGGAACTGTTTTCACGGTGTCTGAAACGGGAACTGAATCTAAGCTTACCGTTCATGAAGGCGTTGTCGCTTTTACCTCTAAAGTCAACGGAACAACAGTGGATGTAGGTGCGGGCCAAAGCGTTACGGCAACGGCATCTGGTTTAGGCGAGATCAAAGAAGACGGGTCACTAACGAACTTTCCATCTTACATAATCATAGCTGTGGTCTCAGTTGCAGTCCTATCCATCGTCGGAGTAGCCGTGTTTTTGGCTAAACGAAAATCCAAAGTTAAAGAATAAGCCCTTTCCTTCGCACTCTTAGACCGCAGGTTTTGAGCTATTTAAGAACGCCGACCATGTACGCCAACAAACCGACAACAAACAGCAGCAAAACCCATTTCTTGATTTTTCGGGCGTTTTCCCGAGAATAATCCTTCAACAAAAGTACAGAAGACACGACTAACCCGACATCGGTCACAAGCACAAGCGGGATAAACCAGAAAGAAACCAAATTCAGAAGCCGAGGAAAAGGCGTTAAAGCAACTGCAAAAACGTAAAAGACCGCGGCGGCTACTGCCGCGCTTTTCTCTCCATAGCGTACTGCAAGCGTTTTAATGCCTTCCGCGTTGTCGCCTTTAACGTCTACTATGCCTTTGGTGATTTCCCTGCCCGTGTTGGAAAGGAAAGCCATCAAGGTAAAAAGCACTACGCTCAACGGAACACTGCCGAGGACCGCTATGCTGCCGTAGATGAACGGGATAGCAACGCACGTGCTGACCAGAAAGTTGCCGGGCAAACCGCTGCGTTTTCCAACCGTGACGTACGCCACCACAACGACCCAGGAGATTATGGCAACCGCCAAACATAGGAGGCTCGTGAGGTAGGCGAAGACGAAGCCCGCCAGTGAGAGAACAAAAACAAACGCTAAAGCGTGCTGTGTGCTTACGGTTCCGCTTGGAATGGGGCGGTTGGGCTCGTTTATGGCGTCAATCGCCCTGTCGTAGTAGTCGTTGATGGTCATGGAGGCAGCTGTCAGCAGGAAACCCGTGACGAAGCCGTACAGTACGTTCAACCACTCGGCGTTGAAAAAATTGGGGTCTGCGAGAACCGCGCCTACGAACACTGCGAACCCCATCATTGTACAGTTAACTGGGCGCATCAGCCGTACGAAGCCGCTTAGTTTCCCCATGACCGTTCATACCTTGTTTTAAGGAAGCATTAGTTTCGACTCAGTTAATAAAATTCCCCTTTAAAGCGCAAGACTTTGCATCCCGTTATCGGTCAGGCACACAATTTTTAAGATAGAAGCAAAGAGTAGCAAGGGAAGCATACATGGAAGAGAAGAAAACCTTTGCAGCCAAGTTCAAAGAGCAGGGACAGAAGCTCGTTAGGACGCTGTGGCTTGTCGCAGGCACAGTCTGCGTGGTGCTGGGCGCCGTCGGCATAGTGCTGCCTATCCTGCCAACCACACCTTTTCTGTTAGCCGCCGCGGCCTGCTATTACAAAAGTTCTCCGCGGATGCACAAGTGGCTGCTGAACAACAAGTGGTTCGGCGAGTACATACGAAACTACACGGAAGGCAAGGGCTTGACGATGAAAACCAAGGTCACCGCCTTAACCGTGCTGTGGGCTACAATAGGTTTTTCAACGGTTTTCATGCTAGACCGCATCTTGCCAGCAACGCTGGTTTTGCCGATGCAGGTAATCATGGTAGCAGTGGCAATCGCAGTGAGCACGCACATTTTGAGGCTGCCAACATTCAGAAAAACTAAAGAGAACGCTTCAACATAGAACGTGTGACCTTCACAGTGAAAATTGGTTTTCAGAGGTTTCGCAATGATTAGGATTAAAAGAATTTATGAGCAGGTTGCGGAAGAGGACGGCTTCAGAATCCTCGTTGACAGACTGTGGCCTAGAGGACTCAGCAAGGAAAAAGCCAAAGTGGACTTGTGGATGAAAGAGGTCGCGCCCAGCGGTGAATTGCGGAAGTGGTTTTCTCACGACCCAGCGAAGTGGGCGGAATTCAAAAAGAAGTACGAAAAGGAGTTGGTGGCAAAACAGCCGCTGCTAAAAGAGATTAGGCGGATGGAGAAGGATAAAGGGACGGTGACGCTTCTTTATTCGGCACGAGACGTGGAGCATAATAATGCTGTGGCTTTAAAGGCGGTTCTTGAAAAATAGAGCCACGCGCAAGCGCCTAAAATGAGGGTGTTTTGAAAAGTTTAATACGTTCCGAAAAAGAACACATAGGTGAATGGTGAGGTCTTTTGAGTAACAATTACGCGCCTTTAGTGGGTGACAACTACAGCCCCGAAAGGATACGAGTAATCATTCCCGTTGGCGGAAAAGCCACGCGCCTTCTGCCCCTTACAGCGGAAACCAGCAAAGCCGCCCTCCGACTGATAAACAGGCCGTTGGTGGAGTTCTCGCTTCTGTCGCTTGCCCGGCAAGGCGTGCGCAACATCATCTTCGGCGTGAAAGGCTACACGAACTACCGTGACCTGTACGACTATTTCGAATCAGGCTACGGCTTCTCAGTGCGGTACAACATCAAACCGCGGATTCACATAAAATACCAGCCTAACGTGGAAGACATAGGAAGTGCGGACTCCGCGAGAATAAACATGGAATACTACGAAATCAACAACCCGGTCTTCGCGGTGCAGGGCGACAACGTTTTTGAAATCAGCGTCAAAGACCTAATCAGGTTTCACCGGGAAAAAGGCGCGTTAATGACCATAGTGCTGCGTGAAGTGGAGAACGTTGAAGGCTTAGGCATCGCCGACATCGACAACAACAGCCGCATCCGCCGCTTCGTAGAGAAGCCCCTGCCCAAAGACGCGCCCAGCAACCTCGCCAACACAGGCTTGTACGTGCTTTCACCCGAAATAAGGAAGGTGTTCAAGGAAAAAGGCGTCAAACAAATAATCCAGGAAAAACACCGTCTGGACTTCGGCTACGACTTCATCCCGTACTTGACGCAGACAGACCGCCCAGTATACGGCTACACGCTGAAGGGAAACTGGTTTGACGTGGGCACCCCCAAAAACTACCTGGAAGCCATGAAGAAACTGCTCCACGGAGGCTTCAGCATGCTCACCGACTTCGGCGGAAGAATCAGCGACAAACAGCTCATCTGGGTTCAGGGAGAAAGCAACGATTCAGAACAGAGAAGAGAAGAGATTATTAAGAAAATCAGGCTAGGGAAAATAGAGATCGAAGGCGCTGTGCTCATAGGCAGACACTGCCAAATAGACGACGGCGTCAAAATCGCAAATTCCTGCATAGACAACTTCACCAGAATCGGCAAAGGCGCCACCATAGAAAACTCAGCCATTCTAGACCGCGTTATAATAGGCGAAAAAGCCGAAATCCGCGACAGCATCATCGGCAGACACGCCACCATCCACTCAAGCGTCAGAAAACAAACAAAGATAAACGAGATTTCAGTCATAGCTGACGACGTAACCCTCGACGAAGGCTGCACGTTAACAGCGACAAAGATTTACCCGCATCAACACGTGCGGGGAGAATTTGAACGTCAAACCTTAATGTCAAGCTAAGCCTTAAACCACTTGAAAATCAGATACTTCGTTTTCTCCGCAGACACATCCGGCACAGCGATTATAAACCGTTTCCGCACCGTGGTTGCTAGGCGCCCAGCCTTAACAACCTCCGTGGCTGAAATTTCAGAACCCGCCTTCTTCACGGAAACCATGTACGGGGCGTGCTCCACTCCTGGACCGTATTTGTAAACCGCGAAGTCGCAGCCGAACTTTATGCCCGGCGTCACAATCAAGCCGCTGTCCCGCAGGTCTCGGTAAACCGCGTATTTCTCTTCAAACTCGTCGTATAGCTGCTTGATTTTCTGCCGCAGCTTCTTAAGCCCAACCTTGCGCTTCGCTGCGCCTTCGTAAATCGTTATCTTCCCGGTTTCAAAAAGGTACAGCCCTTCCATCAAATCCAACAGCAGGGGAACCTTGAACTCTGGGATTTTCGGTTTCGGGATTCCAAGCGGTTTGCCGTAAAACCCTGCCTTGTACAGCTTTGAGCCTTCTGCCGCGTCCCAGACCACAAGGAAGTTTTCGATTAGTTCGACTTTGATTTTAGCCATGAATGTTTCCGCGCTTAACATGTCACATTATGAAGGATAGTATGCGCGCCGTGTCCGCAGCGTCCTCAGCCTTATCCGCCGAGTTTTCCAGAAGTTGAAGAACATCCCGCATGAGCAGCAGGACTGGAAGGTCAAGTTTGCTGCTGAGAACCTTTATGGACAGTGCCCGGTAAATGTCGTCCACGTTTCTCTCGGCGATTTCAACGTCCTTGGCTTTCTCCAGTGTTTTCGCTGACCCATAATTCAGAACCATCATGGTTTCTCTGAGCTTAAGCACCGCATCAAGAACGGCATCGGAAAGCAGTACCAAATCTTTCTTTATGTCGCCTGGCACGTTCCAGTTGTGCTCCATTATCTCAATGAGATAATAGGCTATGCCTTCGGAAAAATCGGCTATCTCGCTTGACAGGTTTGTGAACCTCAAGTAGTCTTCCCTGCTGGTGAGTATGGCACCTATCTCAGCTAGCTCCTGGGAAACCATGCGTCTAGCCGCGATGACTTCCTCTTCACCTTTTCTTATTTCGCTGAAAAGCTGCCTAGCTGAGTCTTTGTCGCCTTTCGTGAAGTGGTCAACCATCTGAGGGATTTTTCTTGTTAAGTCTACAACTTTGCGTAAGTTATCTTGGCATGCATTCAAGGCCCTGCGTTTAACGCGTTGTTCTGTTTCTGCTGGAAGTACCATCCTTGTTTTCCACCCATAAATCTCGCGGACTTGTCCAACATTACTATTGCAAGTGTATTATAAAAGCTAATGACTCAAGCGGATACCGAAGCGCCTAAGTCCTTGAAATTTATTTTTTCTTGGAAGTACCTGTGCAACAACTCGGGCAAATCGCTGATTCTGGCTCTGACCTGCTGCCACGTGTCACGGTCACGAACTGTCACGGTGCCGTCTTTCAACGTTTCATAATCCACCGTCACGCCCAAAGGAACACCTGCTTCATCAGCGCGCGCGTACCTTCGACCTATGCTGCCTGTTTCATCCAGTTCTGCCACGATTCCTTCGTTCACGAGCTTCTGGTGCACTTCCCGCGTTTTTTCGGCTATGCCATCCTTGCTTACAAGCGGGTAAACGCCGACCTGCGTGGGCGCAATGGTTCGTGGGAAACTCATGACCACACGGTCATCCTTCACGCCGTAAGCGTACTCCAGCGCCACGTAGAAAAGCCTGTCACATCCGAAACTGGGTTCAACGACTTGCGGAATGAAGCGTTTGCCGCGGACCACACATTTTTGAAGGCCCACGTCCACATGCTCGGGCAGAACCTTGTAGGCGCCAGCCATGTAAAACCCGTTTTCTTTGAGCGAAGCAGCAACCTCTTCGGCTGGCGCTTCCGCAAGCAACTCAGTAGCGTTAGATGCTTCCTTCTTGAACGCGGGACCAAGCTTAGCCATAATCGGCTTCACGACAAGCTGCTCCTCCTCCACGGGTGTCGGGTATTCTTTGTAGACGCGGAGGTCTGCGCCGCTGGCTTTCATGTGGCTGCTCAGGTCGAAGTCGGTTCGGTGGGCGTGCCCTGAAACTTCGATCCAGCCCCAGCGGTCCACGTACACTTCCTGGTCGAAGCTTTGGCTGGCGTAATGAGCCTTTTCCCACTGGGTTTTTTCTATGAAACGCTGGTTTTCCGGGGGCACGCCGATTTCCGTCAAGAGCTTTTTCGCCATGGCCATGAAGAATGCCTGCCACTCGGAGCGGATAAGCTTCTGCGCCACGGCGTCTTTAACGGTGACTTCGATGGTTTTTTCTGAGCATTTCAGCCGTTCAGGCGCCATGTACAGCCTCAGCGTCTCGTTTTCCACATCTTTCAGCATGCAACAGTTAGGCTCTTCAGGGTCAAAGAAGAACTCCAAGTCAGCTATGGTGAATTCACGAAGGCGGATGAGTCCTTGTCTGGGCGAGATCTCGTTTCGTAAGGCATGACCAATCTGGATGACGCCGAAGGGCAACTTTTCCCGTGCCGCTTGGTAGAGGCGGTTGAATTCAACGAATATGCCTTGGGCGGCTTCGGGTCTGCCGTAGCCCGTGGCACCTGAATAGGGTCCTATGGTGGTTTCGAACATGGTTAGGAATTGTTGGGGTGGTTTGAAGCCGCCACCGCAGTCGGGGCAGGTGATGCCCTGCGCTTCAAGCGCGTGCTGGATTTCTTTCAGGGACATTTTTTCGGTTTCTACGCAGCTTTTTTTGGCGTATTCCTCAAGCAGGTGGTCGGCGCGGAAGCGTTTGCTGCATTCTACGCATTCGACCATGGGTTCTTTGAAGTGGTTAACGTGTCCTGAGGCTTCGAAAACCTTGCCTGGCGCGATAACTGAGGACTCGATTTCGAGGATGCCGAGTTTGGTGACGAAGAGTTCTCGGAGTTTACGCTCGATGTTCTGCTTCAGCCTTGCACCGAGAGGACCATAGGTTACGAAGCCGCCTACCCCGCCGTAGATCTCGTATGACTGCCAGAAGAAGCCTCTGCGGCGGGCTAGCTCGTTAACTGCGGTGAACTTGTCGCATTTTGCCTCGTTGTTCAATTGTGCCAACTCGTTTTTAGGTTAGTGCGGCTACGGGATTAAAAGGTTACCATGACAGTACTGTCTTTAGCATTTGCTTTTGCAGGTTAAGGCTTTTTAGTGGCTTTTGCTTCAAGAACCGTGGTGAGTTAGCGTGAGTGGTCTTTGGCGTATTAGCGCGCATTTGGAGCATGCTGGAGAAGCGAGGAGGATTAATTACAGGGTGGACGGTGTGTCGGAGTATGCGTATCCGAGTTTGGGCACCGTGCTTTTTTGGTGTAAGGTTGCTTGTGAAGAGTTGCTTTCAGACATGGAAAAGAAGCAAGCTGACGAGAAAGACGTGGAGTTAGTGAAGAAAGAAATCGAGTTTCTTGCGGGAACCCAGGCGGATTGGGAAGTTAAACACAAGAAATGGTAAGGGAACCGTTAAATCCTTGCAGGCGAAAAGGCGGGTTTACCGGTCGCCTCTTTTTGCTTTAGCTCTATTGCTTATTCGTCTTAGGTAAGTGCCGAAGCCATGGTATTCGCCTTTTCTAGCCTTAGCCTCATTGCTTATGCGTTTGAGGTTGATGTCAACGCCTTCGTATTTGCCTTGATGTGCTTTTGCGATATCGCTGTCGCTCTTTAATTTTATTTCCATAATTGCTTTCCCAGCATTGGAATAGGATTCATGTGTTATAAAAGTTTGGTTAACATAATGAAATTTCTTTGTTGTTATCCTTTTTTAGCTGATGGGTCATGAGTGAGTTATGATTGATAGTTGCGGGGGCGTCTGGAAGGAGACTGGGAGAATTGAGTAATAAAAAGAAGGGGGGCTGGGTGTTTTAAGAACTGCAGGTTCCGTTTACTTTAGTTTTGGAGCTTTCAAGTAGATGTGGAGCTGTCCTTTTTTCACCTTGAGCTTTATGTCTTTGCCCACGCTTCCTATGGCAGACGTGGCTAACATGTTGCGTATTCCTGCCTTCTGGATACCTAAAGCGAGTTCGGCAGCATCCTTGGTTAGTGCGAGCTCAAGATGGGTGATTTTCCAGTTGGAGGGGTCGATTACGACTTCTTTCACTTCGCCTACGGTCATGTTTTCGCAGAGGACTTTCTTCCAGCGAACGTCTTTGTATTTTAATGCCATTTAAATCACACATTCCTTTTGTTCGGTGAGTAAATAAAAAAGTTATCATTGGCGCGGGCGTGGTTGAGTTTATTTTGTAAACATAAAATATTAATACGAATTAGTTGGAAAACTAATTCTGGATGAGGCGTTGCGTGAGCAATTAATTAAAAAGGGCAGGTTGGGGTTTCAATTTGAGGCAGGGTTTGGGTTCTGAACATCCGCTTTGCGACCGGGTTCAGCTTCTCATGATACTCTTGTTCTTTGTGGCGTGGGGGGTTGATTCTTTTGGTTTCTTCGTGTTTGGGTATTCCACGGTCGTTTTTGAAGCCGCTTCTTTTCCGCTTCTTTTTGCGGGAACGGCGCTGGCTTTAGCCCTCAGCGTTTATCTTGTGTCGAAGTCTCATAAGGCGGTTTTAGAACAAGTTCATGACCCGCCTGTGCTTGTGGATTCGGGCGTGTACGCGTGGGTCAGGCATCCGATGTACCTTGGAATCCTGCTGTTTTGTTTAGCCTTCATATTCATCAGCGTCTCGCTTGTTTCAATCGTAATCTGGATCGGGTTTTTCGTTTTCTATGATAGGATGGCAACATATGAGGAAAAAAGCCTGATTGAGATACTGGGCGAATCGTACGTTGCGTATCAGAAGCGGGTTTCCAAGTGGCTTCCGGGAGTATTTTGAGGATGACTGAGTTGCCTGAGAGAACCTTTACGTGGAAAGATCATGCGCCAGGAACAGTTTCAACTGTTCTTTTTATCTCGCAAATCATCGTTGGCGTTTATCTGCTGCCTGAGGTTTCGCAAATTCAGGTCTTGGCGTATGTTGGCGTGGCGCTTTACGCTTCTTCAGGTCTGATTCTTGAGGCGCTTCCGGTGTTTGAGTTCCGCAAAAAAGGCGCAGTGAAAAAGGGGCAAAGTTATGTTCACACCACTAAGGTTGTTGACACGGGGATTTACTCTGTTGTTCGTCATCCGCAGTATGTGACTTTTATAATGTGGGGGTTTTCGGGCATGCTACTTTTCCAGCACTGGATTGTTGTCCTGCTGGGTGCGTCTATCATCCCGTTGACGTACATTGATTTATTCAGGGAAGATAAAGCCTGCGTGGAAAGGTTTGGAGCGGACTACAAAGCATACATGAAAAGGGTTCCGAGAGCAAACTTTTTACTAGGGGTCATACGGCGATGCAAAAAGTGAGAGAAGGGTTTGTGGAACTATTTTAATTAAGGTTTTCATTTAATATTACAGTGGGAAAGGAAAATGGCAGAACCTAAAGATTTGAGGAAGAACAATTCAGCTGCTATTAATAGTACATCTGATCAAATCGAAGGCAAGCCCATGCGTTCGCTAAACATAGCGAATATTATGACCTCTGAGGTTCTCACAATAAACCCTGAACGCACATTGCATGAGGCTGCCCAGCTGATGGGTGAGAAACACATTGGAAGCTTGATTGTGATGAAATATGACACGCCCGTCGGCATAATAACCGAAGGTGACCTGCTAAACGTTGTGACCAGCGGAATTCCGCTGCAAAGAGACTGGATTCGTAGCAGTCCCAGCATAAGCAACCAAAAAGTCGAGAAATTCATGTCTTTCCCACTTGTTAAGATTTGCGTCGAATACACTCTCAAAGATGCCGCTAGGATTATGATTGAAAAAAGAATACGACGCCTTAGCGTCTGTGACTCAGGAAATCTTGTTGGAATCCTACCACGTCAGATATGATCGGCAACCTGCCTCAGGTTCCCGAAACTATGAAGCCATGGTTTGAAGTTGATCACTTCATGAGCAAGCACGTAGTAACCGCTGATGAGAGAACACTTTTAGAAGACGTTGCAAAAATAATGGCTGAAAAACACGTAGGCAGCGTAATCGTAACCAGCCAAGGAGAACCGAGAGGGATCTTCACTGAAAGAGATATGCTCACAAAGTTTTTAGCCCAAGACAAATCTTTGATTGAGGAGGTAGGCAGCGTATGCTCATCACCGCTTATTACCGCGCCTATAGGAATAAGCGCTCATGAAGCCGCGGAAATTATGGTTGGAAAACATATAAAGAGACTGCCCATCACCAAAGGCGATAAGCTGGTAGGGGTTCTTTCCGCGCGTGACCTGGTCGAGGCATACGCAAGAGGTTAAATGGACGCAGAATCTGCCAACTTGACCTGAATCACAAAACCCAAAATAAAATTTATTTTTATGATGAGACCGAAGATGCTTGTGAAAAGAACAAAAAGCCTTGATTGGCCCTTTAGGCTCTACATCTCTTTGGCGCAGAATCTAAGTGGACTTGGCTTGTGTAGGCTTTGGGTCCTGCACGATTAACCACAGACCCAAACCCGCCAGCGCAAAACCCACGAAAGTAACAAGGTGAAACCCCAGGTCAGGGGAGGACACATGGATCAGGTATAGCAGGTTGTACAGTTGAGAAGACAAAATAACGCCTCCCAAAGCAAAAACGATTATTCCAACTTCTGCTATGCGAACCATAAGTTTTCACGAAAACCATGTATGCTAAGACCCGTTTATAGTTTTCATTTCTTTGCAGGTTCTGCTTCAGGTGCTAAGCAAAATCTTCCGCATATCTGAAGTCTTCAGCATTTTCATACGTTGGCATCCACCTTCCGGGTTTCTCTGTACGCTCTGATGGCGAATATGAGTGTTAGCAGGGAGAATAGGTACATTAACGAGGTGGCCCACCAATTGCTCAGCGGGTCATGCAAGCCTGCGTCTGCTATTTGTCCTAATGTCACCACGATGAATAGTGACTGTAATATAATGAAAACTATGTCTAGCCCTATTATGCCTATGAGTCCACGTCTTATGCCTAATAGGAACAGGGCTGCAAAGATAGCTATTAAGCCGTATATTAGCAGGACTGTCAGTGCGCTTTCAACATCGTTAAAACTGTATTGATCCATGCCTATAAGATAGCCTCCGAAGAGCAGACGGAAGAACAGCGTCACGACTAAGGCTTTACCATTCCATGTGAGTTCCATGATATACCTCCTTCTTTGTTTAGGTGCTCTGCATTACCGTGAAGCGGTTGCTGACGAGTTGAATCCTTTAGCGATAAGCCAGACGGCAAAAATCATTTCCTGCGCGGCTATGGGAAGAGCCAAAATCTCCAGCGATGAAGGACTAAGGCTGAACATCCGTAAGGGGGCGTTTGCTAGCCACAATGCGGCGCCAATCAGACCCAGGACAGATAGCCATCGAGGAATGAGTTTGGATTTATACAGCAAATAATTAAACACCAGCGCCCCGATGGTGAACGGAAAGTCCAGCAGAATGGAACCCCAATCGTAGCTTGCTAGTAATAAGGCGCCTGAAGTTTGGAAATATGAAGTAACCGGAGATGCTGAGTTTACGAATTCCCGACTTAGGGACAGTATTGCTAGGAGGCTGATTATGTTGGCAGCGCTGAAGAATCCTTCAAAAATTCTGGCGCCGACGTATCCGAGAGCTAAGCCTTCATTGTACTTTCTTAAGATTGGAAACATCATGATTGGAATGAGAACGATTGCAGCGGTCATGGTTAACAGTAGGAGTACTCCTATCAGCACCTGGGTTTCGTTTGCGGAAACAGCGGTAAGATAATCGGTTTCGTACATGGATCCTGTGAAAAAGGCGCTTGTGATAGGTGCTGCCGTCGCGATTATGAATAGTACGCCCACAACTATTGCGGTCTTTCTGTTTGAATCCAACTTATTTTCCTCAGATCCATTTAGTCACGGGGTCTTTTTTGTTCGGTCCGATGCTCTTTAAAGCCGTAGATAGGGCTTGGCTTGGATTGGTTTTTGGATACCCGAGCAAGATAGGCCCATATACTCCCTCGTCATCCTTGAGTTCGAGGGCTTTTACGACTTCAGAGTTGCCCTTGACCATTGCGCCGAATCCCACGTAGCAGCTTCCCAGACCCAGCGATTGGGCGGCTATCATCATGTTCTCGCAGGCGAGCGCGCAGCTTACAGGATTATTAGAGGGGCCCATGACGAAAATAATGACGGGAGCGTTGTAGTAGATTACGTCTTTGGGTTCGTCCATCGCATCGTAGATGCTTGTGGCCATTTTGTAGAGTTCGGGGGCGGTTTTTTTCATGCTTTCGGTGGCGTTTTTCCAGAATGGAAGCGTGGTTTGGAGGAGTTTTTGCTTGAAATCCGGGTTCTGGACGATAACAAACCGCCAGGGCTGAGCTCGCGTCATGGAGGTGAAGGGTGCTTGATTGCCCGCTTCGATGACTGTGCTGATTATGTTCTTTGGAATTGGTTTTGGCTCGTAGGCTCGAACGGAGCGTCTGTTTTTTATGGCTTCGAGTACTGAGTTCATAATTATCTTCACTTTCAGAACACTATGGTCTATTGATTATATAAAATCTTGCAATTTTCGGTTGGTAAACACAAAATTATAACATAAAATTATACACGTTTAATGTAAATTATTTATACTCATTACGATGATAGGGTCTTCAGGCGTTTTCAGTTAACGAGGAAAAAACTGAGGGAGGTGAAAAGATGGACTTGGAAACAGTGAAAAACATGTTAGGCTGGAATTCACCCATTGGCGTAGGCATATTTTTTGTATGCTCAGGAATCACCGTCTACCTCCTAACATTAGCTCTCCAGAACTTAGTGAACTTGTAATGAGACTTGCCCTAATTTACCTTTTTTTAACACCATTTTTGACTAACCGCTGAAGTGCTGGCTAAGGGGTCCTAATTACAGCATAACATCTCAAAAACGAGTATAACTTCAAAAAAAAGAACACAAAAGCAAAGAGTTAAAGAGACAAGAATGGAGCGTTAGGCTGGCCCCAAAAATCTCGTTCCAATCGTCTTACCCACTCAGGCGTTTTCCGCAAGCTCTTCGCTTATATCATACTTGGCTTTTCTCAGCCAGATGTGCATGGCTTCAGCCTTCTGGTCATATTGCACTCGCACCATAAGCGTCACGGTCTCCTAGTCCAATAAACAGTATCACAGTTATTTTACCCTTATCCTTCTCACAAATAGCTTTAAGATGTTTACCAGCATACTTCTTTACCGCAATAAACCGCCCCAACCTTGACGGAACAACAAAATAAGGATGCAACAGTGTCCGCAACCTCGGACTTCGAGATCCCTCGGTGCATCATCCGATCCTTTGCGTGATCCGTGTAGCCAATCGCCTTTTTTGCTCATTGAAGCTGTTTGCCCTATTTAGCATAAAACAATTGCTACGCCTATGTGGACAACACGCGCCAACTCGGCGTATTTGCCGCCTATTTGGATCCTAATAGCGGTTCGTTGCAGAAACCAGTAGAGGGGTAGGTCCGTATTGGCGCAGAAACCGCTCAAAAGCATGTTAAAAAACAGCGCTTCGCAGAACCCATGCACCCTGCTTTATATAAGGGGGGTATAGACAAAAATCGCACGATAGTTCACGCCTGTTCCGCCCCAATCGCAGCGATGGTTTTTATAAGGACAACGCAGATAAGAACACCCCAAACAAGGTGGCACAAATGCCGAAAATAAAAGTTGCATTGGCAGGCGTGGGAAACTGCGCCTCAGCCCTTACACAGGGATTAACCTACTACACCATTTTCGCGGAAAACCCAGTTGGACTCCGCAACCCCACATTAGCAGGGTACACACCCAGCGACATCCAAATCGTAGCTGCGTTCGACATTGACAAACGCAAAGTCGGAAAAGACCTCGCCGAAGCCATATTCGCACCGCCAAACAACGCTCCAAGAGTAACCGACATCACAGCAACAGGCGTAACCGTCCAGAAAGGACCACTGCTTGACGGCATAGGTAAAAGCACCCAGAACATCATCCAACCCAGCGCACAACGCGACGCAGACGTGTCACTGGCACTCCGCCAAGCAGACGCGGAAATCCTCATCAACCTCCTCCCAAGCGGAGCAACAAAAGCCTCACACTACTACGCCAACCAAGCCCTAAACGCAAACTGCGCCTACATAAACGCCACACCCACATACATAGCAAGCGACGCCGCCGTAGCAAAGAAATTTGAAAACGCGCAACTCCCACTCGCAGGAGATGACCTAGTCGACCAAGTCGGCTCAACCGCGCTCCACAAGACACTCCTCAAACTCCTCTCAAACAACGGCGTAAAAATCACCGAAACCTACCAGCTCGACGTCGGCGGCGGAACAGAATCCTTGGAAACACTCGACCGCACACGTGAAACCAAACGCAACATCAAAACCCAATCAGTAGCCAGCACGCTTCCGTACAAGACCGAAATCGTAGCAGGCTCAACCGACTACGTAGACTTCCTCCAAAACAACCGCGACAGCTACTTCTGGATAAGCGGCACCTACTTCTGCAACGCCCCCATGCGCATAGACCTCAAATTCAGCACCGTAGACGCCCCAAACGCAGGCAGCGTACTCTTCGACGTCATACGCGCCACAAAAATAGCATTAAACAACAAAAAAGCCGGCGCAATAATCCCCATCAGCGCCTACGCCTTCAAACGACCCCCACAGATGCTCCCGCTGGAAACCGCAGAACAAACATTCAACACATTCATCAAAGAAAACACGTCAACGTGAACCAGCCAACCGCTCCAGTTCACGAATCACCTTCTCCTTCGTTCCACTCCGCTTCATCCGCGCCTTCAACAGGCTAATGGTCTCCACAGGAGTCGGATCCACACCCCGCAACAACGCCAAATAAACACTCGCAAAATCCCCGATGCACACCGCGGACAACATCCGCGCGAGCACACCCTCGCCTTGACTCCAAACTTCGAACAACTTCGACCCCGACGGCATAAGCCCCTTCGTTATTTCGATCCTATTACGAAACTCAACCGGCTCCGCTTTATCCCTAAGAAAAACCGCGGAAAAACACTCCGCCAAACGCCCCGCACGCTCCCAACCCACAACCTCATTATGATCAACCTCCGAAAAGTACGCCCACTTCGAAGGAACTTTGGCATTCTCATTAAACTGCGTCTTAAAACGCTGCGCCACGCTGCGAAAGGCGCCAAACCCGTAAACCACAGGAACAGACCCATTAACGCCAACAGCCAAACTCTTCGCCGCATTACCACTCACAGGCACATCAGGCGCACACTCACCACTAACCCGTCCCAATACTGACATCGCCTCCGAAAAACCCCCTGAAACATCAGAAACAACCCCCAACCGCTCCGACAACACCACCAACGGCGCAAACAAATACGGAAGCGCCGCACGAGGCGGAAAACCAGAAGGAACCCGCAAAAACGGCACCCCCAACCGCTCAGCAAACTCCAGCAAACTCCCCCCAGAACTCACACAAAAAACCATACACTTCCGCCGCACAGCATCCAAAAAAGAACTAAGAGTTTCCTCCGTCTCCCCAGAATAACTCACCACGAACACGAGACTCCGCTCATCCACATAACCCGGCAACGAATAAGCACGACTAACCACGACAGGCACTCGTGCATCCTTACGAACCAAATCCTTCAACAATTCGCCCCCAATCGCCGAGCCCCCCATACCCGCAACAACCACGTTTTCAGGCGCAGAAAAACCCGCCGAAACCCGCCCAGCAGCCTCTAAAGCCCTTCCATAATGCTTAGCAGCGTCCACACAGAACGAAAGCATACCGCTCTTATCAACTCCTTTAATCTTGCTCACATTATCCAAAACTGATTCCGCCATCTCGCTCACCACAACACGCACTTTTATATTCGAACCGCAACTTTTAAGCTCAACGCAGGATTTCCCGCCAAGGACGCGCAAAAACATGGAGAAAAAGAAACAGGCAATAGCCATATCCACCTCAGTCATCTCGGATACGCCTCACCTGCGCGAGAAAACCTCAAAAATCGGATTAATCGGCAGAGCCGCCGCCATCTTCAACATAGACGAAATAATCATCTACCCTGACAACCCGCGGAAAGCCAAGCAAAGAAAAGACGCAGACGTCATAGCGCTGTTACTGGCGTACATGGAAACTCCTCAGTACCTTCGAAAACGCCTTTTCAAACTTGACCCCCAATTGCAGTTCGCAGGAATTTTGCCGCCGCTGCGAACTCCGCATCACCCTCTGAACAGGAAGGCGAAAAAACTGAAAGTCGGCGAATACCGCGAAGGCGTCACTTTATCAAGAGTCAAAGAAGGCCTGCTTGTAGACATCGGCGTTGAATACCCCGCGCTTATGCGAGAAACTAGCTGGGCTTTGGGCAAACGGCTGACGCTGCAGATAGTTAATGTTGGTGAACGCGTTGAAGTTCAAACGGTAAGCCGGGATGAAATTCCGTTTTACTGGGGATACACGGTTACCGTGGAGAACCATTCTTTTGGAAGGCTTGTTAAAAGCGGAAAATTCGATTTGACAATAGCAACGTCTAAGCTTGGCGCCGATTTCATGGATGTAGCTGGAGAAATAGGTGAAGAATGTAAAAAATCTCAGCGTGTGCTTGTGGCGTTTGGTGCGCCGGCACGTGGACTGCATGAAATCGTCAGAGATGAAGGCGACAACCTTGATGATGTTGTGGATTTTGTGGTGAACACGGTTCCTGAGCAGGGAACAGAGACGGTTAGAACGGAAGAAGCGCTTCTTGCGACGTTAGCCGTCTTTAACGTGCAATTCCACAGATGACGCTTTGCTGGGCTATCGGATTTAAACGGTTTTAACGTGGATTTTAGGATAAAGAAATAAATGTCCGTTTAACGATGTGCTGTTCATGGTCACCCTTGACATTGCGATGCCGCTTGCGTTGTTTGCCGTCTCGATGGCTGCTTTGCTTTTGAACGAGCGAACCGAAGAGAAGGTG
>Ga0307420_1000096_pt1 | contig 39063 bp, 36 predicted proteins | sample SalMarWE160240MG_2_FD_202167 | JGI IMG/M metagenome (GOLD analysis project Ga0307420, IMG submission 202167) | Salt marsh sediment microbial communities from the Plum Island Ecosystem LTER, Massachusetts, United States - WE1602-40 | ecosystem: Environmental > Aquatic > Marine > Intertidal zone >... | reverse complement strand
GCTTATGGCAAAAACAAAGAGCAGAAGAAGAATAACCGAAAGGACAGCTCGGAACATATTCTTAGATATCTCCTCTTTCAGGTAAATGGTACTGTCGAGTGAAGTTCTGATGCTGTAACCCGGGGGCAGTTCTGTCCTGATTCTTTTAATAACCTTCTTAACACCTTCGGCAACCTTTATGTTGTTCACATTTCTGTCTGCACTTATATTGATATTTATTGTATTGAGACCGTTAATACGATAATAATTCTGAGGACGCTGATCTTTCAATCTCACCTGTGCCACATCGGTAAGGTGGATAATCCTGCCGGTAACCTTTGCAACAGGAATATCATCCCACCTTAATGATCCTGAGTTATTACCGGTAAGAGTAAGATAGGTTCTTTTTTTCATCGCTCCCGATCCTGTTTCTACGGCGCCTCCAAGTTCCAGATCAAGAAGATAATCATTGAGAGAGCTGCTTATTGCCGAAGAGCTTATGCCCATAGAGGAGAGTTTCTGCTGATCGTATGTGATCTCCCACTCCTGTGGCGTTGCACCATAGATACTGACGCTGTAAACACCCTCAACAACTGAGATAGCCGGCTTTATCACCTCTTCAGCCAGATTATAGATATATGACGGGCTGGCATTACCGTTTAGCTGGAAGCTCAGGATTATTGATCCCGACTGGTTCGAAGGCATATTCATTGTTATCACAGGGTATGATACTCTCTCCGGTAGTCTTTTACGTGATTCCCGGAGAAGAGAAGCGACTTCGAAACGTTTTGCCCTCAGATCAATATTTTTATCGAATTCAACAGTTATATTTCCACCCTCATTAACAGTGGATGAAGAGATATTTTTAACACCGGTAACAGTAGTAAGGACACCCTCCAGCACTGTTGTAACCTCCTGTTCCACAACACGTACCGGAGCCTCCGGCCACGACCATGAAATGGTAAGTGAAGGAAGATAGCGGGTAGGATTAAGCTGAAGCGATAGCAAAGGTATCATTGCCGCACCGACAATGATCAGCATTACAAAGAGTATGTTGACCGTGAATGTGGATAGAAAAGAACTGTAATGGGGTTCCCTGTTCATTCCTCCCTTACAATTGTTTCGTGTGCCAGGTTTACATTACCATTTACAATGACAAGATCACCCGGTTCCAGACCCTCTTTTACTGAAACGGAGGTGCTGTTCTCGAATTCAACAGTAACATATTTCCAGATCGCCAGTGTATCCTGCCGGACGAAGATTACATCCTTACCCTGCCGGATCACAAGGGCCTCTTTAGGCAACACGAGCCGGTTCGGGACTGGTTTGCGAATAACAACCCTCACATTCATACCATCGATGAGGTGGCCGTTATTCCTGAATTCAGCCCTCACTTTCACCATACCTGTCTCATCCACCTGAGGATTGATCTCAGTAATTGTACCTGTAATCATTGTGCTGTCGTTGATAAACGGAATAATACCAACAGGCATTCTTTTGCTTATGAAGCTGAATTCCGATTCAATAACAGGGAATTCAACTTCCATGATCTCATCGAAAATAATCGTACAGAGGCTTGTATAATTCTGTGAGGGATTCCACTGGCGAGCATCGAGGTTTGCTACGTTGCCGCTTATGGGAGTAAAGATATGTGTATTGTTAAAATTGTATTCTGCAACTTCAAGAGCTGTCAATGCATCGTTTAGTCCGCTCCTGATTCTTGACATTTTGATTTTTACCGAAGAGAGATTTGTAGTATCAGTGGTAAAATAGCTTGTTACAAGATCATCTCTGAAATTTATTTCAGCTTTTTCAAGAGCCTGTTGTGCAGTAGTCAATTTTGATTTATACTCAAAATCCTCGATAACGGCAAGCAGATCACCGGCTTTTACCTTTTGTCCGTTCTTTATATAAAGTTCTTTAATTATGCCGTTCACCTTAAAAGGTACAACAGCTTTTTCGAAAGAATAGGCTTTACCATTACTGATAAGCTCGTGATAAAAAGTTGAAGGTTCGAGTTTAACGGTCTTCACCAGCACTGCCTCGGGATGTGAAGCACGGCGAGCCATCTCCTCGAGGTTTTCGGTCGACTTCCGTTTACAGGAAAAGATTATTGTTGGCATTAACAGCAGACAGATAACAATTCTGACTTTCATTTTATATCCGGCTTATAATGAGGTTTGTATTAACAGATTATAAATTTAAACAAGTTTTTTCAATAATGACTGTTTTTTGACTATAAGTTTCGTTAGAAAATTTCTGGCGTACGGATGATTAAGTCATGCAGGTCGTGCAGGTCATGCAGGTCGTGCAGGTCACTAAAGTCGGAAGTACTTTTATCTTTTGCCTTTTGCCTTGTGCCCTGTGCCCCTTGCCGCTCGCCCCATACCACGTACCGCATGTCTCGTGCCATTTATTCCTTCAACCTCACCAACACCAGCACCGGATTATCCGTCTCCTTCAGGCTTGCTGCCAGCTTTTCAAGTTCTTTCTTCTTTTCAGGGTATTTTGGCATATTGTTCTTAAAGTCATCACTTGAAACATGATTTTTTAGTTCACTTGCCTGCACCCACATAACCATGACAGAATCATTAACCTGTTTCTGTGGAATGAACCTGGGGCCGGCATCGATGTCGTTATATAAGCCAGAAGTAAAAAGTGGATTATTAGTACTTGTCGGTTCAGCAAAGATTAGCTTTTCAGCTTTTATATCAAATAACCCTAAAACGTTTGTATTATTATACATGGAGGTCATTCCTTCAACAATTGTTTTTGGAGTTAACCTCTTAGCAGGAAACTGGCTGTTAAAGCGGCAATTTAAAAGTAAGTGATTTGAAGTATGGAAGACATCTTCAAGATATATATAGTTTTGCCATTCTTTTGTAATGCCTAAATCTTTCTCCTGGACTTTATTCTCTCTGTGTGAGACAGGTTCTGAAAATTTACCCAATTTGAAAACATATAATGGTATCAAATGGAAGTCTTTATTTAAATAAAACAAAGTGTCATTAAAAGCTTCTTTAAAGAAACATCTGTTCTGAAAATAATAGATATTTGCGTGCTGTTCCATACGACCAGCTAGTTCTCTTCCCCGATTGAATAGAATATAGTTTCTAAAAAAATATTTAATTCCTCCCTGTTTATTAAAAATCAAAGCTTTATTTCTTTCCAGTCCGGTTGAGCTAGAAACTTTCCCGAAAAATAATGAGTCTTCTATCAGTAACCAACTTCCGATATAATCATTATCAGGTAAAAACCTTTTTTCATATTTATTTAAAAATGAACCATTTATATGATATTCAAACAAATCAAAAAGGCTTTGAATATAAACTCTATTATCTGGACCGAAGCTAATATTAGTAACATATTGATATTCACCAGGTCCTCTTCCCTGATTGCCAATTTTTGATATAAAATTCCCTTCAAAGTCGTAAAGTAAACATTTCCTGAGGTCATTGACTAAAATTAAACTGTCGGAGAAATCACAACTCACAACATGACTCAATGATAGATCCTCCAAGGTTTTCAAAGGTATGTAATGGATGATATTTGTAAATTGGCTAAGATTCACCTTTTGCATATTTTTTATATTAGCTTCAATATCTATTATTGATAAAGAATTGTTGATTCTGCTAGTTCTACAGCAATTAATAATTAATAGAATCAGTGAAAAGAATAAAAATGCCTGAATATATTTTATCATTGTTTTAAGTTAAATATAGAGAGCTTCAATATGGTTATATCCTAGTCATATTAAATACGATTTCAATAAATTATAGTGTCCAAAATGAAGCTCTCAAGATTAGAATTATACCTTTTTGTTACCAGCATTGACAAGAGATCCCACCACCATAAAACATATTGCAATCAGCTTGTGCACCAAATGCACTTTCTCCACAACCGACACCACAAAACATGAGTTCACCACCATAATACACACAGCACCAATAGTCACATTGTCCCCCATAACCTCCTCTCAGAGTCATCAACTCTTCATTTTTCATCAATTTGTCAGAATTGATCTGTAATTTACTAAGTTTCTTCATAATATATGAGATTTAAATTAGAAAATAGTACTTAGTTTCCCTGATTTATCATTTCACAGGCCGCAACCGGAGTCACGGAAAATGATTATCTTCGCATGGGTACACCCCCTTTCTGTTAAGGGAAGGTCGGGGCAGGGGGCTGAGGCTCAGGGCAAAGAGCTCAGGGCGAAGAGCGAAGAGCAGGAGGCGGAAGGCAGAGGGCAGAGGGCGGAGGGTATGGAGTAAGGAGAAGAATGCAAAACTAAACAAGTGCGATTGCCGGGTGGTACGATTGCATGACAATAGCAGTTCAGGAGACAGGACTGGTAAACCTAAGAACAGGAAGATCGTGTTCCACAATCAGCCAGATAACATCTGCAGATATGTTATCATATGCGTGAATTATGCGATTTCTGGTGTCAACTATCCTCCTTGCATCAGTTATGAATATATCAGGAGCTTTTTCTAAAATCCTTTTCATGGCCTCTCCGATAATTTCAACATTTCTCTCGACTGCTTTTCTTGACTTAATGTCCATTCTAAAATCAGTAAAAGTACTTCCGGACGGCAGAAATTCATATATCTCTATTATTGATATTTCAATATCCTTCAACCAGACTTTAATTTCAGGATGCATAAAGAAGTGTTTTGGATTTGTTTATTGACTCGATAAGATATGGATTCTTTAATGCTCTCTGCTCTAAAAGATCAACAGGTCTTTTAAATATATCTTCCAGCGCAAACTTCAAACTAAAATAGGAATCAGCATACTCCAGAGGGTCACTAATATCAATATCGACAATAAAATCAATATCACTCTTGTCAGAAAACCTGTTACCTAAAACTGAACCAAAAACATAAAGCGCCTTAACCTTGTTTTGCTGACAAAGCAGTTTTATTTCATCTGTGTACTTATTTAAATACATCGTTTCGTTTTATACAAATATACATATTCCTGTCAGAACCTGAATAAAAAGCAATGAAGGTGGAGGGCTCAGGGCCCTTCTGCTTTGCGGAACTGCGTCGCGGAGTTAATCTCGCAAAGCCGGGTTTCGACACGATCGCATGATCTATTTAAGAAACCTTACGGGCCATGGCAGCCGATTGTGATATATCCTGTAAAATGGAACATTGGTACATCCGAACGACTCCATGAATGATGCTATGGAGGGTATTGAAGATCCTTCAAAATCAAGGATCGTCCTGGTAGAAGAAAATTCTTTAATCAACTCATTAATAATATAATATCCAATATTACCTTTACGGCTCTCAGGTGTATTTGCCGCAAACAGCATTATTATTCTTCCTTCAGTTTCCAGGATAAATCTTCCGAATATCAGTTTCTTGCCTGAATCTCTTGCTCCCATTATTCTCCCTCTTCCGGAACTGATACACAAATCCATTAGTATTCTGAACCGTTTATAATCCAGCGTTTTTAATCCTTTGATTTTCAACCCTTTATTATTTCGAAACAAAGTGACAAGCTCACCGGGATTCACATCATTGACTATCTCAGGTCGCTTCCTGACTGCTCTCTCAATACTCTTCTTACATCCGGAAGAGAAATTTTGCCAGATGGTATCATAGGAATTGGAAAGATCAAGTTCATAATTAATCCTTTCCGTTATAGTGTATCCCTTGCTGCTTATTTTCTGTCCCACACACAGATCAATGAACCTGTAAAAATCAGGTATCTTATCCAAAAACATGTCGATCACTCCCTGAGCTTGCCTACCGGTTGAATAAACTCCAAGCTGTTGCAGAAATGTGGGAGTGGAAATATAATGAATACCGTATTTTTTCAATCCGGGTATAGGGAATACAGATTCATAATCGCCGTCTACAAGAGCATCCCAGCCGGGCGCCATGATATCGAGATACCATGAGTATCCGTAAGGTTTAACTCCCGGATAACTTCCGATACAGCTATCCCATTTCAATTTGTCTATTTCTTCATGTTTAAGATAGACGATCATGCCTGCTGATCTTGTAGCATTGATTCAAACAGTTCCCGCCAACCTTGCCATTCCGGGGTTTCAAGCAATGAGGTATTATGCCAGAGACTAACAAATAATCCCCCAACATTTTTTGTTTCCTTTATCAGCTTACAAATTACTTCTTTTGATGCTGAAGGATCATAGCCTTTATACTGGTAAAGAGTGACATCCATAACCTGGAATGGAATAATCCTGAGCGTTGTTTGCTTATCTGCAGAAACGTCGTAGAAACAGTAAGGTCTGGCTATTCCCGCCCTGAAACCGGGTTCATCATGCCAGCCCATCGAGAAATCCTCAGTGATCCCTGCATTCAGAAGGTTATGGTATGATTCCGGTATGAATAACCTGAGATAATGAAACCTGCCGGAAATTACCTCTTTAGCAGTGATCTTCCTCAGATGAGCCAGTTCTGTTTCCAGAAGTGAATATTTCTCTGCTGCATAATATGAGGGATGAAGACCCAGGGTATAATTTGATGCGATCATGTTAATAAGCTCCCTGTATCGTCCATTTTTCCATGACGGATTCTTATCATATTGCGAATGATCACCTACCGAGAAGAAGAATCTGGTCTCCGTATGTGCTTTTTCAGCATTTTCAATAATATAATCAAAAGTCTCATAAGGATCCTTCTTTTCATTTGTAACAACATGGTACCTGTCACCGATATGCTCCTTTTTATGTGTGAGATCCCGTATTACTCCTCCTGCATGTCTGAAAAGATTCCTTCCCAGGTAGGCAAAGGGCACATCAATATCTACTGTCAGAAGTGCCTGGTACTCGTTACGTCTGAAGGCAAGCGTCGGAAATCTCTTCAATAATGCTTTTGCAAACTCCTTCGCCCAAAGGTCGACAACCGGAATATCATGGAATCCATTTCTAAAGGCAAGCGATAATGAAGCCGGGAATCTCCCGTGTTCATCACGCTGAAAATCAAGGTATTCCTCATAACGGCTTATCATATAGAAGGAGGCCGCAAAAATATCAAAAGGCAGATCAGAGCAGTCCGGGGTCAGGAAGAATACAGGCAGGCTGTTCCATTCACCGGTTACTATATCCCTTTGATTTACACCTGTCTCAAACAACAGCGTGTCAGGGTTGATCCTGAAGGAGCCGGGAATATTATCAGATGAATAGTTGATTACAGGGTGTTTGCCCAGTTTGCGTCTGTCAGTAACCACTTCCCACTGTAATCCGAGAATATCTCCTATGATTATCCCGGCAATATAATCCAGCCTGGGAACCTTATTCTGAGCATATATTTTAACTTCTAGGGGCCCCATGTAACAAATTTACGTAAAATCTCCGTGCAACTCATAGTATTTAACCACAAAGGACTCAAAGCCCGCCCGAAAGACGTTCAGTCGGGCGGAGATAACACTAAGAAGATAAAGGGATAATAATAATTTTATCGTTTCAGGAAATCATCGTAAAGGACCTGCAGGTAGGCTTTTCCGAACCGGCCTGCTGCTTCGGGATTAGTACACTCCCCGGCCACCGGTGCCCCGAGCTTATGATCATAAACATATTTTGATGTGTCGGTGATGAAGACAAATCCTTCATTAAAAGTATAAAATGCGAATGAGTTTGATCCTTCAGATAACAGGTCTTTTGCGAATGGATAATTATCATTAAGATCAAGCTGGTGAAGCACTGTAAGCGGGATGTCGACCTGACTTCCCAATTTATCTATTTTTACACCATGTGTTGCAAGAGCGCCTCCAACCCAGAGCATGGGAATCCTGAATATCTCTTCGGAATATGCCAGGATCTCAAGAGAGCTCCTGCGACAGTGATCAGCAACAAATATTACCAGAGTGTTATCCCACCAGTCAGTATTCTTTGCCCAGTCGAGAAATGACCCGATAGTACTATCAGTGTAATATACTGAATTTCTGAATTTTGTCATATCATCACGACCTTCGAAGGCATGTTCCGTCGGAACCTCGAAAGGTTCATGGCTTGAAAGCGTTAAAACGACTTTCAGGAATGGTTCCCTGACAACCTGCATTGAATCCGCAAGTGCAGCCATGAGAATATGGTCATGAACCCCCCATTTGGAATTATAATACTCAGGACTGAAATTGTCCATCGTTATGATCTGTTTAAAACCCGAATTGATGACAAATGAATTGAAGTTGGCAAAATTGATTTCGCCTCCATACCAGAAAGCACTATTGTAACCCTGTTCATTTAAAATTTTTACCAGGCCCGGAAGTGATTGTGTTTTCCTGGGTTCTTTCATTATTGACACAACAGGTTGCGACGGATACCCGTTCAGAATTGCAGGCATGGCCTTATCGGTACGGTTTCCCGAAGCATAAAAATTTGTAAACAAAACTCCCTCTTTGGTGTACCTGTTGAAACATGGTGTTGTTAATGAATCTCCTCCTAACGGTCCTATGAGGGTGCTGCCAAAACTTTCAAGTACAAAAAGAAGAATATTTGGCCTTGTATTGTTTATTAATTTAACAGGGATTCCATTTTCAACTGTCAGAGATTCTACCATTTCCTTTGCCAAATCCAGATCACCATAATTATACGGATTTGTTGACGGCTTCCGGTTAAAAACCGAGCTGCCGACATTCCATGCCACATTAATTGCGGTATGATTTACAAATATATCCTGACTGAAATAAACTGAGCCCGCATTTACAGGAGCAATTCCCACACCACCTCTGACAGGAATAATAAGAGATCCAAAAAGAACTGTAAAAAACAGCATGGCAACAGGCCACAGCTTTACCCTGTTAAAATTATCAAACAGTCTGTCGATGAGCCTGTTATATAACAGGATAAAAGTTGCTGTGATCAGGATAACTGTCAGGATGACAACCGATAACTGAAAGGTGCTTACTGACGCTATCACCTCTTTAGGAGTATTGAGGTACTGCAGGGCACTGTAATCCATACGGAATCCCCAGTATTTATATATCAATGTATCGGCAACAACTATGACTACAGATATGAGTATTATTAAATAAGAATACCATCTTACAAAACGCCTGTACCAGTTGCCGGTAAAGTAAATGCCCGGGATTAGGACCAGCATCGGGATAATAAGAATATAACCTGTTGCTGACATATCCAGTATTATCCCGTGCAGGAAGGTTGCTGTCAGTGTGCCCGCACTGAACTGGATAGCTTCCCTGAAATGGGTGAAAATAAAGAAGAGCCTGGCAAAAACAAAAAACAGCAGCCAGAAAAGTGCATATAATATAACAGCTATTAATCTTTTCTTCATAGTCAGATTATGACGATGAGACAAAATTACGATTTCATTTTAATATCATGATACATCACGATTTAATTGATGTGATCCCAATTTTATACCGTTTTTATAGAATAAAATCAAAGAAAAGGTTATAATAATCATCCCCGTTATGGTGAGCCATTCCGGTTTTTCACCCGGGACAAAAAGCCAGCTCAGTATTGCACCAACAACAGGTATAATAAATTTCCACAGGTTCAGTTCAGAGACTTTAACATGTGGTCTCTGAAGAAGCCTGAACCATATAGAGAAGGCATTGGCTGCCATAAAACTTAACCATAGAAGGACTAACCAGTATTTTACAGGCATGGGTCCCTGTGGTTTTCCTTCCAGAGGTATAGAAATCAGCCAGATTACAGCTCCTCCGATAAAAAGTGATGTAGAACTGAGCACCTGAGGATTCATCCCCTTGCCCTTCATTGACACCAGAACATTGCTTGTGGCGGTGGCTATATTTGCACCAAGGATCATGAAAACACCAAGCAGTTCAATGAGATTTCCCAGTTTGAAAGCCTGCCTTCCGGCACTTATCAGGATTACACCTGTTATGCCGAAAGTTATCGTAACAATCTTTTTCCCCGTAAGCCTGTCTCCTTCTTGCATCATTGCTGCAACTACTGCTGTAACAAGTGGTTGAGACCCTACAATGACAGCTCCGAGAGCACCGGGAACAAGGTCCATGCCAAGATAAAACAGTATGTAATTGACAAGCGTTTGCAGGACTGTCACCCAGATGACAATCTTCCAGTGTTCCCTTATCATAGAGAAAAAGGCTTTAGGTTTTACGGTGAACGGAAGGATCATAAGACCTGCAAGGGTAAAACGTACTCCTGCGAAATGAAGCGGGGTATCATATTCCAAACCTATCTTTATGCCTGCATAGGCAGTGGACCATAAAAGACAGGTAACAATTGCCCAGAATGTTGTATCGTCCCTCTTTTCCAATTAAAATATTTTGGCGGCAAAGATCAGAAAAAAATCCTTTCACACATAATACTTCTGTGTTGGTCGCGGTTACCCGCTGTACCTCTCATTCATTTTAATACTATCAAGACTGATCTGCCCACTGGCAAAAAGATAATTCAATATACAGACCAGCCCGGAGAGTGGTTCAAAATACTTGCTGGGCTAAATGCAGGAGCATTGATCTTTGAACAGGCAACAATCAGAGGTATCCGTGAAGAGATGCTGTCAATAAGGCACTATCGATGGATGAGCCTGTCATTATAAATGCTATCATTGATCCCGGGGATGATAAATGGTTGATAGTGAAGGCATTAGGCGTCAGGCATCAGGCAGGGGGTATCACCAGCCGGCGAAATTTATTAACATAATGCCAATTGCCAACTGCTAACTGTCTTTATTTCTTGGTTTTCGCTGTTTTTGTTGTTTTCGTTGTTTTCTTCTCTGCCGGAGCTTTCTTCGCCTTTGCCGGTTTTGTTTCTTTTACTACTTTGACTGCTTTGACCGGCTTTGTCTCTTTTTTCTTAGCCGGGGCTTTTTTAGCCGCTGCAGCTGTTTTGGTTTCCTTTGCAGGCTTCTCCTTCTTTGGTTCCTTTACTGTTTTGGCCTTTTCGGGTTCTTTGGCAGGTTTGGGAGCTTTCGTTTCTTTTACTTCTTTTACATCTTTAACTTCACTGACCGGCTCCTGTACTTTCACCTCTTTTGCTTCAGTAACTTCTTTTACCTCTTTAACAGGTTTTCTCTCCTTTAGAGACTTTTTATCTTTTGATTTTATTTCCCTGACCGGTGCGGCATTCTTAACGGCAGGTTTGTTGATTTTTTTCCTGCGCCGTCTGACCCCATAAGTTCCAAGAATTATCTTGCCTCTTCTTGTTTTTTTATCACCTTTCCCCATATAGATTGTTTTTTAAATATTGTGCCTGTTTCAGGTGGCCGTAAAGTTAATAATATTCTTTATTTATAAACAAACATTACGGGGTTCTTCACCAAAAAAGAAAAACGAGGAACGAGGACCGAGGACCGTGGACCAAGGACCAAGGACCAACGATCAAGTAACTTGAATTAATTATTGTAACTTGCAATAAAAATATCGGCTTTATGCAAACATTAGAAGATTTAAGACTGGCGGTACTGATTGATGCTGATAATATTCCATTCAGCAATGTCAAGGGGATGCTCGAAGAGATCGCCAAATATGGGACTCCAACCTTTAAAAGGATCTATGGAGACTGGACAAAACCAACTGTTTCGGGATGGAAGCAGGTACTGCTTGAAAATGCAATAACACCTATACAGCAGTACAGTTACACGAAGGGGAAGAACTCCACTGACTCTGCGATGATAATAGATGCTATGGACATATTGTATTCAGGAAAAGTGGATGGATTTTGTATTGTCTCCAGCGACAGTGATTTTACAAGGCTGGCCACAAGATTAAGGGAAGCAGGTATGAGAGTTATTGGAATAGGTGAAAGAAAAACACCATCACCATTCATTATTGCCTGCGACAAATTCATCTATATTGAAATAATTAACTCTCCCGTTACCATTCAGGAAGCGGCTCCGGCAAAGAAAAAGAGAGGGAAGCCTGTTTCACGGAAGCAAAAGGATGAGGAGAGTGACCAACAAATTCAGGCAAGGAAGGCCAGGAGACTTATTGCCTCATCTATCAATGACCTGGCTGATGATAACGGCTGGGCATATCTCGGTGACGTCGGGAACCTGATCCTTAAGAAGCAGCCTGATTTTGATCCGAGGAATTTCGGGTTTGCCAAACTAACCCCCCTGATCAGATCATTTGATTTTGAGATAGATGAGAGGGATTCAGGGCAGAATAATATTAAGCATATTTATATCAGGAACAGGAAATGATTTCGGTACCCGGTGCTTGGTACTCGGTGCTATCCTGCGATAGCGTGCAGATCGAGGACCGGGTACCTTACAAATTACGCTTCAAAAAGTAATTAAAATTCAATATATTAAACAGAATATTTTTTGTTTCGGAAAAAAAACATGACCTTTGACATTGTATAATAACACATTAATAATTGAATCATGAACATTTACGTTGGAAGTCTTCATTTTAAAATGAATGAAGCAGAATTAAGAGAACTATTTGAAGAGTATGGCGAAGTAACATCTGCAAAGATTATTTTTGACAAATACTCTGGGAAAAGCAAAGGTTTTGGTTTTGTTGAAATGCCTAACGAAGCTGAGGCAAAAAAGGCCATTGAAGAACTTAACGGCGCCGAGGTGCAGGGAAGAAAGATTATTGTAAACGAGTCAATTGAAAGAGCTGACAGAAGAAGAGATTTCAGAGGCGGCAATTCTGATCGCCGAGGACCAGGAGGAAACAGAAGGGATATGTAAAATCAAAAACAAAAAACAAAAATTATGAAAGGCACTGTTAAATGGTATGACAGGGTTAAGGGTTACGGATTCCTTCAGACAGAAGATGAGAAAGATATCTTCGTTCACAGATCAGGTCTGGAGGTATCACAATCCGAGCTTGAAGCAGGTCAGGCTGTTGAATTTGAAGTAGAACAACGCGAAAAAGGGCCTGTGGCCATCAATGTAAAAAAAGCTGAATGATCTTACCGTAGTTTATAAAAAGAGGCCGTAAAAAAATTACGGTCTCTTTTTTATTCTGTTAAATACCGGTTATACGAGTGCCCATGGTTTACTTTACTCATACTGCATTAGTTCTGTTGCTGCACCGTCAGTATCGTCAACGAAAGTCTCGGTTGTCGGATCCCACTTGACATTTTTCTTTAGTTCACAGGCAATATTTCCAAGGTTGCAAACAGTACATCTGCTATATGCTATCTCAACAGGAACGACAGGATTCTGACGTGAACGAATTTGAGAACATGCCTAACCTGATAAAAACAAAGAATGCCATTGTGGGAGGCCCGGGGGATATTTCAGTTGGTGCCGCCCTTTTTGAGAAGATTAACAGGGAAGGAGTCTAAAGGTCAATGAAATAATATTTTAACCTGTATATCTTTGTAACCTATTTAAATCTTTGCGACCTTTGATCTCAATCTTAAAATATTATAAGTAAAGTATAGAAATGGAAAATATTGTTGAAAATATCAAAAGCAAGACCGGATTCATCATCGATATGGATGGAGTGATATATCACGGGAACAAATTATTGCCCGGGGTTAATGAATTTCTCGCATGGATGGAAAATTCAGGGAAAAAATACCTCTTCCTGACAAATGCAAGTGAGAGAACTCCTAAAGAGCTCCATGAAAAGCTAAAAAGACTCGGAATAATTGTCGATGTTGAACACTTTTATACCAGTGCCCTGGCAACATCAAGTTTCCTGGCAAGTCAGAAACCGGAAGGAAGCGCATATATAATAGGTGATGCCGGACTTATAAATGCACTGTGGATTTTAAAGCTGGTTTATGAAGAAAAATAAGAAATACAAAAAGCAGCGTAAAGAGGTTGCCCGCTTCATGAGAAGACTTTACCGTCTGGGACTTACAACAACCTCAGGAGGCAATATCAGCTCCCGTGTTTCGGAGGACATAATCGTGATAACGCCTTCCGCCACTGACAAAGGCCGGATGAAATGGAAAGAGGTGGGAGTAATATCGATACTTGGCGAAAACCTGACGCCTGATCTCAAACCATCAATTGAATATGCCCTTCATCTCAATATTTATAAGAAGAGAGCCGATGTTGTTGCAATTGTTCATGCACACCCTGTATTCGCATCGTCATTCACTGCAATGAAATTCCCGATAAATACAAGTCTGACAGCCGAAGCGAGAGCAATATGCGGAGAGCCTCTTTTTGTGCCGTATGCTTTAATGGGATCGGTAGAACTTGCAGACATTGTTGCAGAACATTCACTTGATGCTGACATTCTTCTGCTTGAAAACCATGGTATCCTTACCACTGGAGCGACTATTTTACAGGCTTTTGACAAGCTCGAAGTACTTGAAAATGCAGCTAAAATGACATTGATTATTGAGATGAAGGGGAAGAAGAGAATGCTATCTCCTTCGAGGATACATGAAATAGACAGGCTGTTCAGACATTAACAAGCATATTCCTAAAATCCAGATCAGAAATTTAAATCCGGTGCAATGATCAAAAAACTCCTTTCTGGTTTTCCTCCCTACGAAGAATCAATAAGAATAATGAATGGCGCCAGGGTTCCGGCATTCAGGGAGGCTAACGGGCATATTCATACACTCTATTCATTCAGCGCTTTCGACAGGCTTGAAACAGCCCTGTATATGGCTGATGAGGAGGAAATAGCTGTGCCGGGAATAAATGATTTTCTGGTGACTGACGGCTTTGAGGCATTTCACTCAGCCTGTATAAGGCATAATGTTCTTCCTCTGTTCAATATAGAATTTATTTGCCTTCTAAAGAATGAACAGAAATCAGGAATCCGGATAAATGATCCCAATAATCCCGGAAGAGTATATATAAGCGGCAAGGGGCTGGATTATCCCTTCAGGGCAGGATGGCAAGACAAACGGCGACTCAATAAAATAAAAAGAATGAGCCAGGAGCAGGTCAGGATCTGCCGGTAACCGGTGGACAGGTTATGTTAGGATGAAAACAAAAGCAGTAAGAATATACGGAAAAAAGGATTTGCGGCTGGAGGAGTTTGACCTGCCGGAAATGAAGGATGACGAGATACTTGCACAGGTTGTCTCCGACAGTATCTGTATGTCATCACACAAGGCAGCGCTGCAGGGCTCAGAGCATAAGCGTATTCCTGATGACATTGCTGTAAATCCCACCATCATCGGTCATGAGTTCGCCGGAGTAATAGTTAAAGTGGGAAAAAAATGGCAGCATATGTACCATGAAGGACAGAAATTCTCCATACAACCTGCAATGGCCCATACAGGTACTCTGGATGCTCCCGGGTATTCATTTCGTTATATCGGAGGAAATGCAACACATATAATAATCCCTGATATTGTCATGGAGGCTGGTTGTCTGCTGCCCTACGATGGTGAAGCATGGTTTCCGGCATCTCTGTCGGAACCTATGTCATGTATTATCGGAGCTTTTCATGCCAGTTATCATATACCTTCAGGCACCTATAAACATGAAATGGGCATCAGGGAGGGTGGTAAGCTGGCTATATTGGCGGGTGTAGGACCAATGGGTCTTGGCGCAATCGATTATGCCCTGCACCATGATCGTAAGCCGTCATTGATTGTTGTAACCGACATTGATGACAGCCGCTTATCGAGAGCAGCCTGCCTGTTCACTGCGGGAAAGGCTGAAAGAGAAGGGATCAGGCTGGTTTTTGTCAATACAGGCATGATAAATGACCCTGTTGACCATCTGCGGGACCTTGCCGGGGGCAGTGGCTTTGACGATGTTTTTATATTTGCTCCGGTAAAAGAGGTGGTAAAACAGGGCGATGCAATACTGGGCTTTGACGGATGTCTGAATTTCTTCGCAGGACCGACAGATCCGAATTTCAAGGCAGAAATAAATTTCTATAATGCTCATTATGCTTCTACCCACATAATAAGTACATCAGGCGGAAATACTGACGATATGCGTGAATCTCTGAGACTCATTGCTGAAGGTAAGATAAACCCGGCAGTAATGATAACACATGTCGGAGGACTGGATGCCGTAGTGGAAACAACATTAAACCTGCCGAAAATTCCCGGAGGCAAAAAGCTAATTTATACAAATATTTCAATGCCGCTTGTCTCGCTTTATAAGTTGGAGGAATTAGCGGCAGATAATATATTTTACGCAGGACTGCATGAGATAGTTTCGAAAAACGGCTATATCTGGTCAGTTGAAGCAGAAAAATACCTGCTGGCAAACGCAAAATCCATATAGGTAATATTTCAGTTATTTATAACTCTCAGCAAATTTCTGAGACACATAATTCTCATAGCTAATACACACATCAGATGCAAAATTCACGCCGGTGGAAATAATTTGCGACCACTCCTCCTCGCCCATTTTTTCGAGTTGTTCCACACTAATATTATTCTTATAAATTGCTGTTATCATTCCGGCATTGAAGTTATCTCCCGCTCCTATTGTGCTCACCGGTTTTAATTTCCTCACCGGAAATTTCCCCGAATAAAAGGATGTCCTGACATAAACAGCCTCCCCGCTGGCAGTATATACAAGGCAATTACAGTATTCCCTGGTCACTTTCCATGCTTCATCAGGGGTATCTGTATCGAAGATATTTTTGAAATCCTCATCGGATCCTCTTATAATACGGGCCATCTGCATGTTCTCAATTATCAGCGGCTTAAGCTCTTCGAGCTCCGCAGCGTGAGCCATCCTGAAATTAGGATCATAGATTACAATGGCTCCCTGCTGTCTGGATCTGCTGATAAAATCAGTGAATTTCTTCCTGATCTCAACAGTTATGGCATAAATTGAACCACACAATATTATATCATCTTTTCTGATAAAAGGAAATTCCATCTCGAGCCTGTTTAAGGGATAATTTTTATAGAAGGTGTAACTGGCATCGTTATTTTCATTCAGCAAAGCGATCGCAAGAGCTGTCTTACCTTCGTTATAATGATCGACAAAGACTGTTCCCACTCCGTTATCATGGAGAAAGTCATCAATTATTTTTCCGATATCGTCATCGGCATATTCGCTCACAAGATAAACAGGCAACCCGATACGTCCCAGTGAAACGGTGCTGTTAAGCATGGCTCCTCCTGGTTTTGCAGCTTGTGGCTGACTATTTTTAAAGATTATGTCAAGTAGTGTTTCTCCAATAGCATAGATCTTTCTCATAATAATTAAAGCTATATGAATTAACTGTGAATTTACAAAATATATAATTTCCCTTTGTGCTCTTTGAGGTTATCTTTGTTATAATTTTCCTGTTCATGGTTCTGATATAGTCAATTAATGTATTTAATCAATATAGAGTTAAAAATAAGGTGTTAAAGGAACTACTGTTTTCGAAAAATGATTAATAATCTGATAAAATACAGAATTCTTACTTATCTTAGGTCGAATAAGAAAATTCTTAGCCTGTATTTATGAATATGAAACCTCCATATATTTCATTCACAGACAATAATATTAATATTTTATATCAAACATGGAAGTCCAATATAACCCTTGGAAATAAATTATTGACACATGAAGAGTATAATTGTTATCGGCAGTTCTAATACCGATATGGTTATTAAAACTGATAAAATTCCTATGCCGGGAGAAACTATACTGGGAGGAACCTTCTTAATGAATCCCGGAGGTAAAGGTGCAAATCAGGCCGTGGCTGCTTCACGGCTTGGGGGTAAGGTTACTTTTATCGCAAAAATAGGGGATGATCTGTTTGGAAATCAGACAACAAAAATATTGAAGAAAGAGGGTGTCGATACAAACTTTATTGTTAAGGATTCTGAATTACCATCAGGTATTGCTCTTATCACCGTTGATGAGGAGGGAGAGAACAGTATTGTTGTTGCACCCGGATCAAATCACAACCTCCTGGTACAGGATATTGATAGTGACATTCTGTCTGCTGATAAATTCAAAGTCATGCTTCTTCAACTTGAGATCCCTCTTATGACTGTTGAATATGCAGCGCTTACAGCTGCCGAAAATGGAATAAAAGTTATCCTTAATCCTGCTCCGGCCCAAAAGTTACATGATTACCTTCTCAGGCATATCTGGCTCATAACTCCTGATGAATCTGAAGTAGAAATACTTACAGGCATAAAGGTCCATAATGAATTTACAGCTGAAGCTGCGGCAACATCTCTTCATAAAAGAGGTGTCAAAAATGTTATAATAACTATGAGTGCAAAAGGTGCCTTTGTAAAATCAGAGGACTTTACTGAAATGTTTCCCGGAGTAGAGGCCAAAGCAGTAGATACAACTGGTGCCGGAGACGTTTTTAACGCTGCTCTGGCCGTCGCAACTGCTGAAGGAAAAGGATTAAGGGATGCCGTTATATTTGCAAATAAGGCAGCATCAATCTGTGTAACCCGCATGGGGGCCCAGGCCTCAGCACCATACAGAAACGAAATTGTGCAATAAAACCGTGAAACACATAGAGATATGGATCACAAAGAAACATTGCAGCCTTTTGAGACCGTCGATAAATTGCTGCATGAAGATAACAGGACTGAGCTGACTAATTTCATTGAATCACTTCCGACAAGTGAGGTGGTATATCTTATGAGCAAGCTTACCAGGAAAGATCAGCATAAATTGCTGTTAATGATCAATCCTGAAGAAGCAGCAGATGTTATTGAAGAGCTGCCCGAAGCCCAGGCAGCAGATATAATCGAAGAAATGGATGCCGGAAGTGCAGTTGCTATTATTAATGAAATGACTAGCGATGACCGGGCGGACCTTATCAACGAAATGCTCGAAGAGGAGGCAGAGGCAATTCTTACAAAGATGCATCCTGATGAAGCTGCCAAGGTCAGAAAAATGATCGAATATGACTCTGAAACTGCCGGCGGACTGATGCTTACGGAATATATAGCCTATAATGAATCATCAACCGTAAAAGAGGCAATTGAAGATCTCAGGGCATACTCTGAAAAATATAAGAACTACCATATCAGGTATATTTATGTGGTATCGGAAAAAAACCGGTTTGTCGGAGTTTTACAGATGCAGGATATGTTACTGAGTAGTCCCAAAAAGAGACTTTCTGAGATAGTTATTAAGAAAGAAGTAATGGCTGTTACCGTGGATACTCCTCTGGAAAAGCTGGATGATTTGTTTGACACATATAATTTTTACGGGTTTCCGGTTGTTGATGGTCAGAACCAGTTAATAGGTGTTGTAATAAGGAATGATGTACTTGAAGCTGTGAATGAAAGGACGGCTTTTGAACACCTTGAAACCCAGGGTATTGTTGGCGGCGATGAGTTAAGGACCATGCCTGTATGGCTCAGGTCACGTCGTCGTCTTTCATGGTTGTCAGTCAATATTTTGCTTAATCTGATTGCTGCCAGTGTAATTGCTTTTTACCAGGAAACTCTAAGTGCAGTTATTGCCCTGGCTGTTTTTCTTCCGATAATATCTGATATGAGCGGATGTACAGGAAACCAGGCTGTAGCAGTCAGTATGCGTGAACTTTCGCTTGGTACCGTAAGGCCTGGTGAGGTCTTCAGGGTATGGTTACAGGAAATTTCCGTCGGACTAATAAATGGTCTGATCCTTGGAATTCTGATCGGGGCTGCTGCATATCTCTGGAAAAGGAATATCTACCTGGGTATTGTGGTTGGCGGAGCCCTGACAATAAACACATTAATAGCAGTTTCCATAGGAGGTACGATTCCTTTGATTCTTAAAAAGATGAACGTTGATCCGGCTCTTGCATCGGGACCAATTCTAACGACAATTACTGATATGGTCGGATTTTTTCTGGCCCTGGCCTTTGCTACGATGGCCTTAACCCGTATTTCAGGAATCTTATGAATTATTATGCCATATAAAGGTATCCCGATCTGTCGAGATACCACTCGCCCGGAGCGTCAAGAGCGGCTTTGTAGTTTTCAGTTTGCCGACAGGATTTTTTAATTTATCCTGATGGTTTTCTTTAAGGATATTTTGTCACCCTGTGCCGTAATTCCCTGAATATATAACATATAATCACCTGGAAGATCTGAGGCGCAGAATTCAATGGATATTTTGTTTCCCGTATCGGGTTTAACAGAGGGATTCCAGTAGAGTGTATTTCTGAAATCCGGTATTCTATTCTGCTTGGATTCCTGTGCAGAATAATCGGGTGATAAGAAAACAATAACAGGTTCGGTTACCCTGTATGGTAGTCTTATAGCATGGTCAGGCAGAGCTACATTACTAAAATCTCCCGATTCAGTTATTACATTAATAATCCCGAGAAAGAAATAATCACCAATAAAATAGGCATCCTTCACAACATCAATTTTTTCGACAAGATCAGGATCCAGGTTGGCAATAAGCGCAGGATCATTGATCAGTACACCGTCTATAAAAAGACCTGGTGGTTTGTCAAATATCCTGTCCTCCGCAGAATTATATATTGAAATTTCATATTCCGATTTTCTCTTTCTCATAAAAATCCCCGGAAGAAGTTCAAAGAAGACCTCCTGCATTACCGGGAGTTTAATATAATCATCCATAACCAGTTCAATATCGGGTTTCCCATAGAACCGTTTTGTTTCACGCAGGGCAATGGTCTTTTGTAAAGTGTTTCCGATATATGATGTTCCATAAATTTTAGCGACCTGGTAATGTGCACTCATGCCAGGTACATATGCCGGGGTTTCTCTGTCGGAAAAACCTGATCCTTCAAATAGATAAACAACTTCTGAAAATGATGATTCCATTTTTATGGTATTGTTCCGGATCACCTTTTCGGGCTGAATAACCAAATCGCTAATCCCTTCCATAATCGGGAAGTCAAATACGAATTTACCGGTTGTATCGGTTAATGCATATTGCAAAGAGGCTGTTTTCGAGGGAGTTGAGAGAAAAATATATTCACCACCATCTCCTTTCAGAGTGCTTCTGTTTATCAGGCTTCCTGTTAGAAAATGACTTTCTTTTTCAATTCCGTATTTGTATGAAGGAATATCGTCAAATAAAATAACATCCCAGTCTATCCAGTTGCTTTTCAGGGTTGAAAGGAACTGGTTCAGTATCCCGGGATCTATTTCGTCAAGTTTTTTATTTTTTATATTATCAGGAATAATCCCGAATTCCGTTCCGAAAACCATGTAATCATCAATATCACCAGAGTTAAATCCTCCATTCTCAGGAACTACTGAAAGGCTCAGGTTAACCAGTTCAGTTGATGGAACTATTTCTGTATTAATACTTATGTCGAGTGATATTTTATCTCTTCTCTCATATTCACCAGATGTATCAATTGTAAGATATTTGTTGTTTGCAGCCGGTGTATAAATAAATTTCTCAAAAACCGGTTCTCCAGTCACTTCAAACAGTGTGATATGATTTATACCATGTACGATGTTCTGCCCGGGGATATTCACGCTTATATTATCACTTGATACCCTCACTGTATTTTTAAAGTATATAATACCATGAGTCTGCATTATCAGATAAAACACATTGCCATACCGGGATCGGAATACATCATTTGTATGTATTGAAACCTCCAGATCTCCTGATCCGGATTTTGTTGTTTCAAGAGTAAATTCATCTTTTGTGAAATGTATTGTTCTTCTTGTTAATGGTCTTTCCGGTATTATATTCTTATAGCCGGGTTTGACCTTAAAAGCACGACTGCTGAATGTATTATATATGTTTATATCCTTCATAAAGCAATTTACCGGAAGGAAGTTTTTCATCCAGTTTGTATATGCTCTTAATGTATAATTGCCTGAGCTTAAAGAGTCAGGCAGGACAACCTGTCCGGGACCAGATCCATTCTCGATCAGGATCCTTTTCTGCAACACCGGATTATTATACATGTTCATCAGCTCTATATAAACGATCCTGCTGTAAGGCGAAGGTTTGGAGCTTTGTCTGTCAACCACATAAACATTAAACCACATTTCTTCACCGGCAATAAAATCTTCCCTGTCGGTATGTATATATATCTCCTCCCTCGGGACGTCCTTACAATATTGATTAAATTTACCGGTAATATCATCTATGTTAACAATCTGTCTCTGTCCATAAATAAATGAAGAATTCAGGATACAGAACAGAATAAAAATAACCGGTTTTAAATATCTTATCATTTACTCTATCTTCAGATTGTTACTTGTTTTCTTCTCTCCAGAATGATGGTTCCTCAGTTGTTCCCCGTACAGTACAGTCGGCACAACCCTTTATCGTTGTATATACTTTGTAAGGATTAAAGAAATCGTATGAGTTGTCAATTATAAGCCAGTATGATACCCCGAGTCCTTCAGGTTCCGGAGCCATCATTCCGAATATTGTATCGGAAGGACACTGACTATACAGATATGCCAGACCAGCAAAACGATCTTCTATGAAGATCCTTTTTGAGGTCTTTGCGGATACACTAAAATACCCCAGCACCTGCTCGGATGGATCTTCGATACAGTAAATATTACCCGGTATTGAAACAGGAGTGATGTCATAAAGACTTCCAACGTTTTCAGTTACATTCTGTAACTTCTCCCAGTAATTATACTCATCTTCATTAATCGAATACTGGTTTACGAGCAGACTATATCTCTTCGACAGTCTGTCAGTTATTGCCGAAATGTAGTTTACGGGCCATTTTTCTATTCTGTCTTCAGATAAAACTGATGTATTCTTGATAAAAATGGAGTTCGAATTATTTGTAATCCAGCATATCCGGTTAGTAACTTCATAAGGAATCCGGAATATCCATGTTTCGGAGAAATCCCATCTGAAGTACTTGCATATACCATCAGGATCATAAGTATTCAGATAAACCTGACATTCCTGCTTCAATGGTCTTCCATCCGTTGTTACCTCAGTAGTTATTTTTTCATAAAACAAAGAATCAATGAGGGGCACCGGTTTCATTTCCATTAATAATGATTCATAATTCTTATATGAAAGATCAGGATTGTTTGTGTTTATGAGTAATTTATATTTTCGACCCACAAATCCCCTGAACACTCCGTCTGTTACATAGGTACCCGGTTGTGTTTCATACAGACTTGTCCAGTTTCCATTATCATCGGAAATAGTTACAATGCATCCGGTAAGTACTACTGTATTTCCATTCGACGAAAGAGGAAGCGACTTTGATAATTTCACAGTGTAAACACCCGGTTGATCGGTTATCATACCTTCAACAACCAGCATAGTATCATTCTCATCAGTTTCAGGAACAAATTGAGTTATGCAGCTGCTTATAATCAGAACGCCTGTAATTAATGCTATGTATTTATTTGATCTCATGATTCTTAAAAGTCAAAATTGAAGGATATAGATGGAATAGCCTGTCCGAATACTGATAGTTTATATCCCTGTATCCTGTTATGTTCATTCATGAAATAAACAGAGTAAACATTCTGTCTTCCAAAAAGATTATATACTGAGAATATCCAGTGAGGATGTGCAATTTTTTTTGATTTAAGGTTTCCGCTTATTGTAGCGGAAAGGTCGAGCCTCATATAATCAGGAATCCTGTATTTATTCCTGTCGGAGTACTGCATAAGAAGCATGTCGCCCAGGTGATACGTTGAAATAGGATATGTTATTGGCCTTCCTGTACTCCATGTATAGTTTGCCGAGAAATTGAACCTCCTTGAGAACAGGAAGTTAAAAGTTACTATAAGGTCATTTGGTTTATCAAAATTAGCCGGGAACCATTTGCCTTTATTTATAACCTCGTCATTGAATTTCCCGGTACTTTTAAGCAGTGTTCTCGAATAGGTATATGCGACACTCCATCGTATTCTTCCTTCACTTTTCTTCAGCATCAGTTCAACACCATAAGCTCTTCCAAGAACATTAACCAGGTCCGTCTCAATATCATCATTCATCACCAGCTTTGTACCTCCTTTAAAATCAAACATGTCCTTGATATGTTTATAATAGACCTCAACTGACGATTCTATGCTGTTATTCAAAAGCATCTGATAAAATCCTGCTGAATATTGATTGCCTACCTGTGGCTTAAGGTAATAATCGCTTAACTTCCAAGTATCTGTAGGTGATATTGATGTGGTATTAGATAACAAATGCAAATACTGCCGCGTTTTGTTGTAATTAATTTTAATGGAACTTTTTGGTGAAGTTCTGAAATTTAATGATATTCTGAATTCGGGACCAGCATATGTCTTAAGTAACTGCCTTGAATTAAATGTAAGGGTATCGATAACTGTCGAGTTGCTTTTGGTATAATCAGGATCATAAATCAGTACTGATCTTGGCCCGGAGGCGAAAAAGGTAGAAAATCTTATTCCTGCATTTACCGACAGGTAGTCTGTAAGGACATATTTATCCTCTATATATAAAGCTGTTTCAAGGGCTCTCTCTTCAGGAATTATTTCTTTTACTACAAGTGATGAGTCTCCAAAAGGCACATAACTTCCGGGGGAAACTGCATATCTTGTGATATCGAGTCCATAGTTCACCTCGTGTCTTCCCTGGTACCAGTTAAAATCAGCTTTAGCTCCTGTGCTGTTAATCTGATGTGAAAGCAGGAATCCCTCTGTTGGATTCTCATCGCTGGAAACATTATACTTATAATTGCTGTTATTTACCGACATTACGGAGAAAAACCTGCTGGTGAAGAAATGACGCCATCTCAGTGCAACAATGTGATTATCATAACTATAAGCAGTATCCGAATTGAACCTGAAAGCATCATGGCTCAGGTAAGATGAAAGTTCAATCCGGTTATTCTTATTTATATCATATGTTATTTTACCGTTGAGGTCAAAAAATAATGCGCGGCTTCTGCTGAGTGCAGGATTATCAATAAGCTTGAGTACCCAGTTTGAATAGGTAGTACGGCCGCTGATAATAAAAGTCAGGGTATCCTTAATAATAGGACCCTCAACCGTCAGGTGTGTTGTGATCGGACTTATACCGGCATTCCCTTCAAATTCCTTCCAGTTTCCATCTTTTGTCCCGATATCAAGTACTGAAGATATCCTTCCTCCATATCGGCTGGGAATTCCTCCCTTATATAATGTTGCATCCTTAATAATATCTGAATTAACTGCCGAGAAGAAACCAAAGAAATGAGATGAATTATATACAGGAGCACCGTATAAAAGAAGCAGGTTTTGATCAGAAGAACCGCCCCTGACATTGAATCCGGCTGATCCCTCTCCAACTGACTGTATACCGGGCACCAGAAGAATACTCTTAATAATATCTGATTCTCCCATTGATGTCGGTAAAAGCTTGAATGAAGTAATATTTATTTTTTCCACACCGGTTTCGTATCTCTGGAGGACTACATTTTTTTGAGCAGAGACAACTGTTTCTTTTAAAGGAATAAGCATACTGTTCATTTCAATATTCAGATCCCCCTCCCCGTACAGGTTGATATTAACCTGTTTTTCCTTCATCCCGATAAATGAGAATTGCAGCAAATGCGAACCACGCGGAAGGTTAAGAATGAAATGTCCAAATTCATTTGTAATGGTCCCTGCGGATAATTTCTCAACGTAAATTGTGGCACCGGAAACCGGTTCCTTTGTATCCCTGTCGGTTACATAACCTGATAAAAGGACATTCCCCGGCTTGTACCTGTCAGAAGGATTTCCTATGTCAAAGAAAGTTTTTTCAGCCAGTTCCTGTTCATCTCCCGTATCATAGTCAGTTAGCGGAATATAGTTCTTGACGCCGGTTGGTGCCGGTTTATTTGTAATCTTAACCGCAAAATCTTTTGTTAATACAACATTCCCTGTATTATCAATGAAATAATAAAGAGAGGCATCACCGAACAGTTTGTCGAGTAATTCTGTCAATGATACTATTCCAGGATAATTACCTGGTTTTAGATTATTTACCCATTCGTCTCTGAAGAAAAAGTGTAAATCATACTGACTTTCTGCCTTTGCTGCAAATTCCTTAAATGTCTGACCCCGGTAGTCCCACGTTATTTTTTTTTCGTCCTGAGCATCCAGTTTGCTGAACAATGATAAGCCAAAGACCAGAAGGTATATTTTGAATTTCATTTTAACGGCATTATTTTTTAAGATTGGTGTAATATTCCAGGACGGGGACAAAACTATCAGGTTCTTTTCTTGTAACCTGAAGTTTATTGGTTTTTATAAAATTCCTAACTTGTTGTTTTTTGTCACTTAAATGTTTTAAAAAACCTCTCTTCCCTCTTATCAGATAATTAATACCCTCGTTCCTGAGATATATACGGTGCACCTGGTAAAACTGGTCATATTTGTCTTCTACTGCCAGCATTTCGATCTCTTTCCTGTATTTAACAAAGAGGGTCAGCTCGCCGTCAAACAGCACATTTACATATCCTTCCAGGTTATTCAGGCTGTCTGCCTCCAGATTCTTAAACTGATATTTTCTGAAATTATATTCAAAGTTGAATCCATCAACCTTTTCTTTATTAAGCTGAATCATCCTTCCGATGTCATTCATAGCCAGGACTTCATCTTTAAAGATGTCATAGCTGATAAGAACATTTTTGAATAATCTCCCGTCGATTGTAACTGTACCGGGTAAGAGTCCGGAAGTGAACAAGAACTGGTCGCCTTGTACCCTGTAGTATAAATTGTGCCACAGCCTCCCGTTATAAAGAATCTGTTTCCCTGCTGTATCCTGTTTTCGGGGATTCACGGGGTCTGATATTGAAGACAGCGTTATTCCGGTAAGGTCAGGCTCAGAAAGAAAAACCAGAAAAAACAAAAACAAAAAATATATTTTGCTCATGCAACGAAATATCAATAATCTGCTTCCCGGGATAAATTAAAAACTATTCAATGTTACTATTCCGAAAGGTCAAATTTGGGAAATTAAAAAGAACAGGTAAAAGTACATAGACCAAGACAACTTGAATATTCGAAATATTCAATGTTATAATTTTTTAACATTTTTTAACAATTTTGGGTGTTCATTACAATAATAATGAGACAGTTTTCAATTTTGGTACTGTTGTTGTTCATTTATTATATCATTTTTCATCATGCGGTTTTCCAGAATCCTTACATATTTCAGAGCTTGTCTTATTTTATAGTATTCCCAGGCTTTCTGAGCCCATTGGAGAGCCATGTCAACATTACCGTTGATCTCATTAATAATAGCCATGTTATATATTGCTCTTCCAGCAATTTTTCTTTTTTGATTTGTTGTCTCCTGCTCCCATAATTCAGCAGCTTCGTTCCATTTACCGACCTGTGCCTTGCGTTTGGCTATCTTGAAATTATAGGTCCCCTTCACAAAATAATCCCGCATTACCCGTAATTCGAATGGTATTAATCGCAGAGCATAACTATGACCCGCCTTATTACTCACCTCAGTTATGGCCTCTTTTCTTCCCACAAGTGCAGCAACTGCAACCAGAGGAGTAACTCCTGTACCTGTGAAAACCACGGATTGAAAATGATTATACTGGTCTGCAATGACCTGGCTGCCAGGATCATATATTCTCCACCCGGTTTTTACAATTGTTTCCATGTCAGCCTGATGTACAATTCCGGGTATCTTCAGACCCAGTATTTTACTGGGGCCTCCATCATGTGTGGAATATCGGATTTTTGTGTCAGTATCATAATATTCCAGCGCAAACAGGGCATCGGTTCCTGTCTCGCTGCAAATCCTTGCTGCAATCTCCCATGAAAGCGGAACAGGGAAAATACCCAGGCTGGGGGTTCTGAAATCAATATCAGTAAGTGTTTTGACCTCATCGAACCTGTCGTTATTCAAGAGTTCCGCAGACAAGCCATTGATAGCCTGTTCGGCACCATCTTTGTCAAGGTTAATCCCTTCCAGAGTCAAAGCCTTATCAATAACATCAAGGATTTTTGTTTTGTCAGTCGGCACAGTGCGGTTAATGACTCCAACCTTTTTTATTTCAGGTGAAAGCGTTACAGGTGCCGGTTCCAGAACATTCATATACAGATGATTTATTTTACATGAAATCAACACACTGGATATCAATAGTATGAATACTGTTTTCTTCATGATCATAATTATTAAAATATGTCTTTTTTCTGCTTTTAAAACACTAATTCACGAAGTGTCAATCCCCCGACATGTCGGGGCAGGCTGTGTTTTCCGTGGTTAAAATGTTATTCTTCAATCTTTTCCAGCCTTATATTTCTTAATGCTGCTGTTGTATACCATGATGCAATTCCAAACGGTTTTGATAATTCTACTTCAGGCCTTATTGAAAGTGACTTATATCCTTTTATAAAATCAACAACGACGGAATCATCAATAAGAGCCTTTATTGTGTCTTCTTTCACCATAAGGCAAATTCTGTACCAATGATCTTTCTCGAACTCCATTAAGGTTGTTGTTTCGTTCTCCGAGGCATCCTTTTTATTTATGCTGCTCAATCCCACCACTGTGCCGCTCCATCCTCCGACAATGAGAGTACAGGGGTCCTTTCCTGCGGGGAAGGTCATACCACAGAAAAAATCATTACCTGCAACACGTTTCGCCTCAAGAGTCACCTTGTAATTCATTACCGGAAATTCTTTTTCCCATGTTATTCCGGTACACCCTTCACCCATTCCCAGTATTATTGCGCCACCTGATACATAGACGGGCCCCTGTGGCCCAAAATTTGTTATTTCCCATCCATCGAGTGTTACTCCGTCGAACAAATAAGTGCTGTCGGGCTTTGTAACTTGTTGATCTTGTATATCCTGAGAACTTGTGTCTTTTTTCAGGCTCCCAGAGCAGGAGATTAATAGAAGTCCTGTCAGTACCATGTGAATAACTGGTTTCATCCGATCAATCTTCCGGTTTATTTAATTCTCTTAAGGGCTTGTCGATTTTTTCAATTTCGGGCAGTGCATCTTTACTGTCTGTTTCTTTTAATTGCTCAAGTTTTCTTCCTGCAGGCAGTATCCTGCTCTCCCACGAACCCACAGCATCGTTATAACTCTTCAAAGCGCTCTTTAATCCCCCACCAACCTTTTCAAGATGATCTGCAAAGATACCTACCCTTGCAGAAAACTCATCCGCAGCTGTCATTATCTGCTGAGCATTTTCAGTAATATTATGTTGTTGCCATGACATTGCTACTGATTTAAGGATTACGATCAGTGTTGTTGGAGTTGCCAGTATTATTTTATTATTCATTGCATCCTGAAGAAGAGTCTTATCAGTCATTAATGCCACATTAAAAGCAGATTCAACTTCCATGTAGAGCACCACAAAATCGGGAGCATTTGGAAACTGCGACCAGTATTGTTTCTTGCTTAACTTCGTGATATGATCCCTCAACTTTTTAGCATGTTTAAGAAAAAGGGCGTTCCGGGTTGATTCATCATCCGTTTCGAGAGCCTCAAGGTATGCATCAAGAGGGAGTTTAGAGTCAACTACAACATGTTTGTTCCCCGGCAGATTTATAATCATGTCCGGTTTCATTGCCAGATCATCTTCTTCTGTATAAGCTTGTTCAATAAAATCACAATGACTCGACATCCCGGAAAACTCTACTGCCCTGCGGAGACCAATCTCCCCCCATCTTCCTCTCACTCTTGGGTTCCTTAATGCATTTACCAGTGCCCCTGTCTCCTTCTGCAGAGCAGAATGAGTTTTCTGGATGTTTGTAAGCATCTCCGTAACCTGGCCAAATGTTTTTTCTGAACCTTTTTCAAGCTCCTCTATTCTCTTCTTGTAAGTATCGATTGAGTCCTTTACCGGTTTAAGCATCTCTTCAATTGCTACCTTCCTCTGATCGAGGTTGCCTTCCGATTCCTTTATCTTGCCCTCAAGCTGGGTTTTAGCCAGGTTTAAAAATTGAAGGTTGTTGTTTAACAGAGCATCAGAAGCAGCAGATTTGAATGTATCTATCATTGCTTTCCTGACCTCTTCAAGACTTTCATCCCTGGCCTTAAGATTTGCCTGCAATGAGCTGTTCTGGTTTTTTATCTCATTTAACTCCTCTGTTTTCGCTAATAATGATTCCTGAAATTTAGCTTTTAACACCGACCTGGTAACCAGCCAGGTAATTATTGAACCAAATATCAATCCCCCAACCAAATAAAGAAATACTTCCATAACACATTAAATATTCTAATCCTCAAAATTAAAAGTTTTCAGCAAACAGTACAGATTAAAATCGGTGTATTATTACCTTAGTAGTTCATAAAAAAACTTTGAAACCATTAAAATTATAATTTACAGATGAAAAAAAATCCTTTACTCATAACATTTACCATGATTATAACACTGTTCTGGTCATGCAGTTCAAAGCAGGAAATTATGGAAAAGAGACTGAAAAAATTCATTTCATATTATGAAGCAAAGGCTATCCCCCTGTCACGTGAAGCAGCCTTAACATCGTGGAACGCTAATATATCAGGTACCGATACAGACTGGGTATCAAGTGAAAAAGCTGCATTCAATCTGGCTAAACTGTATACTGATACAAAGGCCCTTTCAGAGCTTAAAAAGATAAAGGTATCAGGTCTTGTTCAGGATCCGATCCTGGCTAGGCAACTGGTACTGCTTTATGATGCCTATCTGGCAGGGCAGGTTGACACTTCTCTAATAGCCCGGCGGTTGAAGATGGAAACCGATATCAACAAGAAATACTCAAGTTTCAGGGCTTTAGTAAATGGGAAGGAATTATCGGATAATGAGATTGAAAACTTACTTAAAAATTCAACAGACAGTAAGGAACTTCAGGCAGCCTGGGAAGGTCATAAGATGATAGGACCTGTAGTCGCAGGAGATATTATCGAGCTTGTAAAACACAGGAATGTGATAGCCAAAAACCTGGGATTCAACAACTTCCACGAGATGAGCCTGAAACTGTCAGGTCAGGATCCTGCCGAGGTAACAGCTATTTTTGATGAACTGGATAATCTCACAAGAGAAAATTTTATACTACTCAAAGGTGATATAGATACATATTTCGCAAAAAGATACAGGATAAAAGTCTCTGATCTTCAACCATGGCACTACCAGAACAGGTATTTCCAGGAAGGGCCGGAGATTTATCCTGTCGATTTTGACACATATTATAAAGATCAGGACCCTGTAAAACTGGCAGCCGCTTTTTACGATGGTATCGGACTTAATGTAGATGCCATACTGGCAAAAAGCGACCTCTATGAAAAACCGGGCAAAAATCAACATGCATTTTCCACCGACATTGACCGTGCAGGTGATGTACGTACCCTTGATAATATACGTCCCGATGTATACTGGATGAATACGATACTTCATGAGCTTGGACATGGGGTCTACTCTTACTATAATGATATGACGTTGCCATTCACACTCAGGGATGCGGCTCATGCCTTTACTACGGAGGCTGTAGCCAATTTTTTTGGAAGACTGGCAAAAGATCCGGATTGGATGGCCGGCATGCGTATCATTGATCAGAAGGAAAGAGAAAAGATCGAAGAGAACTGCCGTAAATCGCTCAGGCTCGAAATGCTTGTCTTCAGCCGCTGGGCACAAGTTATGTACCGGTTTGAAAAATCAATGTATGAAAACCCTGACCAGGATCTAAACAAGCTATGGTGGGATCTGGCAGAAAAATATCAGATGGTTTCTAAACCTGAAGGAAGGGACATGCCTGACTGGGCAACAAAGATCCATATTGCTCTGTATCCCTGTTATTACCACAATTACCTCCTTGGAGAACTTCTTGCTTCACAATTTTATGGTTATATAAAAGCAAATATCACTGATAATATGTCATTTATAGGAGAAAAACCGGTCGGGGAATACTTTAAAAATAACGTTTTTATGCCGGGGACAAGGTACTACTGGAATGATATGATTGAAAAAGCAACAGGAGAAAAACTAACTGCCAGATATTATGCCGAACAGTTTGTCCAATAATTATTATATGATGAAAAAGACTCTAATCCTACTGACAATAACAGTTATCGCAGCTTGCTGTTCAACTGATAAATCTGTCACCGCAGATAAACCAGCGGCACAATTCATAGGTCAGCCCACCATTAATGAGGCCATTGAAAGCATAAAAGCTGCATATCCGGATGCTGACCCTGTACTCCTGGAGAAAGGAGTTAAACATGCAGCATCACTATGGAGACCTGCCGATGGAACATCGGCCGAATTTGCTGGGTTTGTGAAGGATAATTATATCTCAGATCCTGCAAAAAGGAAACTTGTTTTCAATAAAATAAGCAACTATCTCGAATCACTTTACGGAAACTTTAATGAGATTACCCTGGATCTCAGAAAGACGCTTGATGAACAGGCCGGTGAGATTGATGAGATAGACCGTATGTTTGGCAATTATTCAGTAAGTGCTCATATTCAGGATGATTTCTATGCCAACAGGATTGCCTTTGTAATAGCATTGAATTTTCCCTATTTCACTCTGGCCGAGAAAGAAAAGCTGGGTCCGGAATGGAGCCGTGATGAATGGGCTATGGCAAGGCTCGGGGATATCTGTGTATCCCGTGTGCCGGCTGAACTTAATCAGGCTCTCAACAGTGCTCTCGGTAATGGAGATATGTATATAGCTGAATACAACATCTATATGGGACAACTACGAACAGCTGACGGCCGGCAAATATTTCCGGATGATATGGTTCTACTCTCCCACTGGAACCTGAGAGATGAGCTTAAAGCAGACTATGCTGATAAGAAAAATGGCCCCGAGAAACAGGAAATGATTGCTATAGTTATGGAACACATTGTAAAACAAGATATTCCAGAGGTAGTGATCAATAATCATGATTATGAATGGGAACCATTCGAAAACAGGGTCACACAGGCGGGAGCAGTTATTGATGCTGCAGATGAACCTGATACACGCTATCAGCTAATATTGAATTCGTTCAGGGCAATGAAAGATATTGATGCCTACAATCCCGAAATGAATACTGCAATTCTCAGGAAATTCTCCCGGGAAATGGAAATTTCCCGGGAAGAGGTTGAAGAGCTTTTCGAATCCTATCTTAGGTCACCACAGCTCATAAAGGTTGCCTCATTGATTAAGGAAAGGCTTGGCCGTGACCTGAAACCTTATGATATCTGGTATGATGGATTCAAGACACGCAGCAGTATTCCTGAAAATCTGCTTACTTCAAAAATTTCAGCACGCTATCCGGATCCTGCTGCTTTTAAGGCAGATATGCCTGTAATGCTGATGAAACTGGGATGGAGCCGTGACAGGGCAAAATACCTGGCGGATAAGATAGTAGTTGATCCGGCACGCGGATCAGGTCACGCCTGGGGTGCATCAATGAAAGGAGCAGTATCTCACCTGCGCACTCGTATTTCAGAAAGAGGGATGGATTACAAAGGCTATAATATTGCTGTTCATGAATTTGGACACAATGTTGAACAAACAATTACTCTTTATGATGTGGATAACTACATGATGTCAGGTGTGCCAAACACAGCATTTACCGAAGCTATGGCTTATGTCTTCCAGAGCCGCGATCTTATGCTGCTCGGAATGAAAGATGATAATCCGGATAAAGAGAAGATGGAAATACTGGATGCAGCATGGTCGCTTATGGAGATAATGGGAGTAGGTATGGTTGAAATGAAGAATTGGAAATGGCTGTATGAGAATCCCGAAGCTTCAGCTTCACAATTTAAGGAGGCAGTGATAAATAATGCACTTGAAACCTGGAACAAATATTTTGCACCTGTCATAGGAGTGAAAGATTCTCCCCTGCTTGCAATATATTCACATACAGTAAATGATCCGCTTTACCTGCCTAATTATTCATACGGATATGTAATCCAGTTCCAGATTGAAGAATATTTGAAAGGCAAAAATCTTACTGTTGAACTTGACCGGATCTTTAAACAGGGCAGGCTGACACCACAGCAATGGATGATGGGAGCAGTAGGATCAAAGATCTCGACTGAGCCGCTTATTAAAGCGCTGGAGGAAGTTGTTGAATAGTTGCTGATGCCGGTGATGTTTATAAAATATGATTCTATCGTAATAGGGTCTGGTTTCGGGGGAAGCGTAGCAAGTCTGAGGCTCGTGGAAAAATGGGATTTTTGGAGGAAAAATGAAAATCGACAACAGCGGGCAGAAAAAGGTGCCGGCCGACAACTGCCCATATCCTGGGAGGATGCCCAATGTCTGAATCAGGAGAAAAAAGTGTGGTTGATGAGAACCTTAAAGTACATGGTTATCCGGATTTATATCACCGATGGCTCTGTAATACAAGGGAATATAGGCGTTAATCCTGCCCTCACAATAACAGCATTATCAGAATATGCAATGAGTAAAATTCATGGAAAAGAAGATACTGTAATGACAGATATATCAAAACAACTTTTAGTTCTTGAAAACGAATGGGAAAAGAAGAGATCAGATTGATACTTGAAAACCAGAGGAGATTTTTTGAAACAAATAAAACTCTTGATATCAGGTTCAGGCATGAAAACCTTAAGAAACTAAAATCACTGATTATCAAGCATGAACAGGAAATCAAAGATGCTTTATGGCAAGACTTTCATAAGCCTGAGTGTGAAGTAATTTCTTCGGAAATCCAATTTGTTTTAAAAGAGCTGAACCTGACAATCAGAAAGCTCAGGGAGTGGGCAAAGCCAAAGAGAGTCAGAACTCCAATTGTTCATTTTATCGCTAAAAGCTATATTTCTCCGCAACCCTATGGCCAGGTACTGGTACTCTCACCATGGAACTTTCCTTTTCAGCTTTCAATATTACCTGCAATAAGTGCTCTTGCCGCCGGTAACTGTGTTATTTTAAAAGTATCGCAGCGTGTCCCTGCTATTACTAAAGTTATCGAAAAAATACTGAGTAATTTTCCAGGAGATCTGATTACAATAATAAATGGAGATCATTCAACAAGCGAATACCTGCTTGATTATGAGTTCGACTATATCTTCTTCACGGGAAGCAGCAGAGTGGGCAGGCAAGTAATGGGAAAAGCTGCCCGGAATTTAACACCGGTCGCTCTTGAACTTGGAGGGAAAAATCCTTGTGTCGTTACTGCTGATGCCAGGCTTGACTATACGGTAAAAAGGATTGCCTGGGGGAAATTCTACAATGCAGGACAGACATGTGTAGCCCCTGATTACCTGCTGATTGACAGGAAGATCAGGGATCGATTCCTGGTTCTTATTACAAAGGAGATCAGATCGTTCTATGGAGAAAATCCGGAGCAGAGTAATGATTTTCCCCGTGTAATCGATGAAAAGAGTGCTTCCAGGCTGGCATCTTTGATGACAACAGGACAAATTGTTATTGGAGGAACAGTTAATCCGAAAACTCATTATGTGGCTCCAACAATAATTAAGGATATTAAGCCTGATGATCCAATAATGAAGGAAGAGGTATTTGGCCCGGTGCTCCCGGTTATCGATTTTGAAAATTTCGGGGAAGTATATGATATAATTGAACGAAATCCCAAACCGCTTGCTATATATATTTTCTCTAAGAATAAGAAATATGCTCGTGAATTCCTTGCAAAGATAAGATGCGGTTCGGCAGTAATAAATGATACAGTAGTTCAATTTGCATCACCTTATCTTCCTTTTGGCGGCGTGGGCCCGAGCGGTATGGGCAGATATCACGGAAAGAAATCATTCGAGACTTTTTCAAATATGAGAGCCGTAATGGTGAAATCAAACCTTATTGATTTGTTTCTCAGGTATCCGCCTTACAGCAGGTTAAAGGAAAAGGCTTTCAAATGGTTTATGAGGTAGAAACTCGGTACTGGGTACTGGGCTGGCGCGGATTTGCCTGCGGCGAGCTCCCTTCGGTCGGTTGGCTTCGCCGAGCTCACTGCGGTCGGTTGCCTTCGGACTTCGGACAACGTAACTTTTCAGACTAATGCAACATACAGGTAAAATACTGATATTCATTGGCTTAATTCTTATTATCGCAGGTCTGATTATCTATTTTGCAGGCAACAAATTAAGCTGGATCGGTCATTTACCGGGCGATATAAGAATCATTAAAGAGAATATTAAAATTTACATTCCGATTACCACAATGCTATTGATAAGTATCGTATTATCAGTTATAATATATCTGATAAGGAAACTCTAATCTTTGTTTATTATTTACCTTATAGATTTCCGCTGTCTGTTTCCTTTATTATGAACATAATCCCTGGCATTAAGAAAGAGAGATAGCACCAGTGTTGCCAGGAAACAGTATAATGTAAGGTTGTCCACCAGGGATGCATTTAAGTTGAGTCCGGTGATCCTGTCAGTAAGGTATTTTATATATGAAACGGGAAGATCACTCTTCCCAAGTTTGTAAAGAATATTAAAATGCCAGTCAGTAAGCGGGCAATAACCCAGGGTACCCACTATTAACCCAAGGAACAACCATGATGCGCCTGTCAGGGAAAGGGTAATAAGGTTGGCAATTCTTGTCTTTTTCCATATCCATCCAAAGAGGTTAAAGATTATCAGGGTGGAATGGAAAACAACAAAGAAAATATCAAGGATACGATAAATCATCTATAATACGATACTTGGCCCACGGTGTACGGTGAACAGTGAACGGTTCAAGGTTCAGGGGACCAGATCCGGAATTCGCCGCTGCAGTGGAGCAGTGACATCAGATAGAGCAATCCGTCATAATAACGCTCATTGAAAGCAGACGGAACTGGTGTATTCCATAGTGCTTCAGTGAATTCCTTTGCCAGCGGATGTGTTGCTGCCAGACTTACAACTGCATTTGTTGCTATAAGTCCTTTAGCATGATTATTATCAAGAAGCTGTCCGTCGAGGGTGTATTGTATTCCGTAGGAATCCATCCCCTGTGAGGCAAAAAACGCCTGTATCCTGTTGCTGAGCTCCTGCTGGCGGATATCCTTGTGCCACCACGACCAGTCCACTGCCCAGTTCATCTGGGTCCGGCGCGCGTCAAAGGAGAAATTGCCTGACCGCTGATTAAACATGGCTGTATGAGGAGTACCGTCAAAATTGGCATAGTCGGGAGCCAATCCGGTTTTTGGATGGGTCGTCATATGAAAGAAATCACGGCTTGTAGTCGCCGCCTTTGCCCAGAACTCCCTATCCTTCTCAGGTCCCCACAGAGCCCACAGGTCATAGAATGCCGGCAGATGATATGAAGGATCTGTAAATCCCCAACTTCCGCTGTCGGGAACAAACCGGATCATGAATTTATCTTCCTCTACCATAGGACCGACGACTCTGCGTCCGAATTTTGTGTGACCGCGTTTTATCGGATGATGTCTCATGGCAGTCAGTATTTTGTCGGCCCATGCCTTGTAGTCATATATACCTTCCCCGTCACCCCAGCGGTTTGATGCGAAGTAAAGCGACATCACCATGTATTCTTCACCGTCAGGGGCGGCTGTTTCAGCATTTGGAGTGCCGTCCCGCTTCAGTGACCATGAGAAGTACCCTTCTGACGGATGTTCAGGTGAGCTGACAAACATATATGTCATCGCCCAGTTCCAGATAGCATCAAACTCTGCTTTTCTGTCCATCTGAACAGCTATCATCATGCCGTAGGATATCCCTTCGCTTCTGACATCATTATGCAGGACATCGCTCACATAGGCAAGCGGTCCATTTTGATTGCGGCCGACCTCAAAATAAATGGCCTGAGTTGCTGAGTCTCCATGGAACAGCTGTTGAAAAGCGCTTTCTGTCCTGGTTGAGATTTCTTTTTCCGAATAGCCGTTTTCCAGAAAAAGATTGCGGTATTTTCCGGTATAAAATGCACCTTCGGGATTTCTTTGTCCGCAAACAGAGCATAGCATTAATAAGCCAATAATTAAGCAAACCAAATTCAATTTATTCATGACTCTGATATTTAAAGTGTTTAGTCTTTCTGGATGAATCATTAAGGAGCTTTTATTTCTATCAAATTTATGATATTTTATCCTTGGTCTGTTGTGCCCTTACGCCATTATTTATCCTATTCCCTTCTGGTAGATCCTGTATTTTCGCAAAGGTTTTGCATTAAGTTTCCTGATGGCGTTATTCATCGGGGTATTATCTTCAAGTACATAATTTATTTCCATCCATGTTCCCGGTGTGTAAAGCGATTCACATAATGCACGATATAAGAGGCTGTCAATGCCTTTACCATGGTATTCAGGAATTACCCCAAGAGCAAACATACGGTATCTTTTCAACCGGGGTAAACCTATAAGCAATTTTAGCCATCCGAATGGAAGAAGTCGTCCCTTAAGGTTTTTAATCAAAGTGTTTATATCAGGAATTGTTATGGCAAATCCGACAGGTTTGCCATGTTTATCTTCAGCAAACAAAACACCTTTGGGTTGAATTATTTGCTTAAGGTCACGTGCTATTGCCTCAGCTTCTATCCTTGTCACCCTTGTAAATCCCCAATTATCAATCAGACTCAGGTTCGAGAGCTCAATTATTTTAAGCACCTCGTCATCATAGTGTTTCATGTCAACCTGACGTATACGTATATCATACCTTTTCCTGACATCATCGGTAAGTGTCATTATCCTGCCGGGTATTGTATATCCCTCCTCAACTGATATGTAATATACAAGTAGATCCTTAACTTTCTGTAAATTAAATGTTTCCAGTTGGTTAATATAGTACTCTGGATTATATGGTGCCATAATTGTAGGTGAGGGAGTGAATCCTTCGATCACAAGACCCCATTCCTGGGAAACAAAGCTCCAGGGTCCGCGTATAAACTTCATCTCTTTACCTTTAAGCCATTCTGCAGCTGTTTCCAGGAGAACTTTTGATGCCTCTTTATTGTCAATACAATCATAGTATCCAAACAAACCGATTGGTTCTTTCCATGTTTCAAGAGCAATTGTGTCGATAAATGCAGCAACTCGTCCAATAATCTTGTCATCCTGATTAAGGATATATAGCTTATAATCTATGTGTTCAAGTGAAGGATTTTTCTTTTTACTGAACTGTCCGTACACTTCACCAAGCAATGGCGGTACCCATACCTTGTCATTTTTATAAAGATAGTACGGGAATCTGATAAATCTTTTGAAATCAGATGAGGAGTTAACAGGGATAATTTGCATAAGCTGAGACCTCGTTGAACAGGAGTAAAGTAAGAAGCACAAAAATGAATATCAAGTTTTTTATTGTCATATTTATTTGATGTTTTTGCTAAATTACACTTTTCAATTAGAATATAAATTCTAAATTTGATATCATAAACCTACTCCATGCATCACAGCTGGGTACTCGAATATAAGATAAAGATCAACCGGTCAGGACTTTGCTGATCAGGAGGCAGAATCTCCATTTCATAATTCTATTCAGAATCATTCTTAAAAGAGAATCA
>Ga0307420_1000091_pt1 | contig 39486 bp, 34 predicted proteins | sample SalMarWE160240MG_2_FD_202167 | JGI IMG/M metagenome (GOLD analysis project Ga0307420, IMG submission 202167) | Salt marsh sediment microbial communities from the Plum Island Ecosystem LTER, Massachusetts, United States - WE1602-40 | ecosystem: Environmental > Aquatic > Marine > Intertidal zone >... | reverse complement strand
TTTCTGGCAGCTACGAAAGTAGACTGCGTCTAATTGGTGAGCCCATAATAAGGCATCACGTGATGGAGGTACCGGCCTTCTCATTCCAATCTCGCTGGAGCGGACCAGGGAAGCGCGGTAAATTCATATCGTCAGGTGCCACCCCTGGTCGCTCAGCTCGGAGCCGTTAGGCGGCGAATAAATTTGGAGGTATTGCTTTGAACAATCCAAATTGGGAAGTAATATTTTCTGAGCGTCGCGATATGTTCATTTGAGCTCTACGCTCAGTAGCAAATGGATTCGTAGAGGTCCATAGCAATCCCGTTGATGGATCCTTTATTATGGGATGGCAATTCGAAGAAGGATCGAGCCAAGCATCGTGATCTCGGCTAGCATTACAGGGGCGGACTAGGAACCGCCCCAACAAAACGCCAGGCAGCTTTCAACGCCGGGCTCAAAACCCCTGGTCGGTGACTGCTCAGAAATTGATCCATACGCATATTCCTGATTTCTTCAATTCTTGTGAAGGAACCCTTCTTTTATCTTGTCATAACCTTGTTGATGGAACGGGCAAACCTTGATGCATACCGAGCAGCCATGATTTTTCGCAAAATACGGAAAACATTTGCGATTATCAAGCACGGTCACCAGCCCGTTATCATGCATGATGGGTTGATCATAGAACGCATCCGGTGGGCAATCACGAATACAGCGTTTACAGGATTCACAAAAATCCAGCACCCAGGCGTGTTCATTGCCCTCGTACACTGGTAAGTTTTCAATTTCGGTAAACACGGCCGCTTGCCGGACCCGGGGACCAAACTCAGGGGTAATGACCAACCCGTTAATGCCGCGCCAACCCAACCCGGCGGCCTGGGCCATAGGTGGGTAGAGCGCCATTCCGCCCAGGGGGTGTCCGGCATGCGCAGCATAGCCGCGTTCTCTTAGCCAATCGGCAATCTTGTTGGAGATCTGCCCCAGCACATTATAGGTCTCGTGCACCATCACAGCCGTATCCGGGTTGGGCGCTAGGTCCATTCGAGCTTTGTCCATCTCCATGACCAGCACAATCGCCTGGGTGTAATGGATGGCCGTATCCTGAAAAACCCATTCCTGGGGGACAGTACAAAACCCAATTTCATCTGCGCCAACCAATCTTGCATAGCTGCGTAATTCACCCATTGTTACGGGGTCAATTATTTTCTTCCCGTTTTCAGGATTGCGATCAAGGTCACGGACCGATTTGCGGATATTGATCATGCTGCCGATCATTTGTGGCCCAGAAGTTGGGAAACCCGGTAAAGGTGGGTGATCGCCTTCCAGCTTGATACCCTCGCGGGGGATATGAAAGCGCACCGGAGAATTTTCTCCTCCCCGAAGCGCACCAGGACGGTTGATTACGCTGGCTTCCCAGGCATCCATTCTTTTCAGCTGGGGTTTTAGAACGCGATTTTTGAAGATTGTATAGAGGCGTGCCTTCATTGTCATCGTTCCACCACCGCTGCTAAATAGGTCTCAATCGCAGCCTTAAATTCAGCTGGCTTGTAATGATAGGGGGCCATTCCCGCATAGACTACCCGCCCATCCAATCCAACGAGATATAAACGCGTCGGCCAGGCAGCGTAGGCTTTGTTAACTTGGTTATCCATCCCATCTACGAGAGTAGGAATAGCATACGCCAGAGCATTGATACAATCTCCGGCCACAGCGCGACGTTCATCCAGGTCTGTCGGATCGTAATAATCCATGGAAACCCTGGGGGCATATGCCAAAACAGGTTTTTTGGTCAACCGCAAACCCAGCCACCAGCCATCGATGGGGTGAGCCTCTTGAATATAGATATTTAAAAACTGCACCTGATCTCGATATTCATTGAAAATTTCCTGGAAACGCACGGTTCCCTTGACGTAGGGCGGTCAGGTGTAACTCCCAAAGATCAGCGCTACTGGCTTTTGGCCTCGATAATCAGACAGGGTAATTGTCTCGGTACCAGCGATGTTTTGCAGCGTGAAATCCGGTGCCATATCTCCAGCCCTGGGTGCTAATTGGTCCAGTCCCTTTTGCCGCTTCATCAGTTTTTTGCGGATTTTAAAAATTGAAATGCCGTCTTTTACTAGTCCTGGGATGATTGTCATTTAAATATCCTTAGATCAATTTTGTTGATTGGTCAGCTTCAAATTTCACCTTCAACTTCTCATAATCACCGTAACTGAACGGGCAATACTTGATACACAATGTGCAGCCATTATCGTTGGAAAACGGGTCGGCACATTTGGTGTGGTCGATAAAAGCCGGGCCGCCATCAGCGAGGGTTCTGGTTTCTTTATAAATCGCACCGACGGGGCATTTCTCCACACAAAGATTGCAGGTTTCACAATAATCTCTGATCCAGCCATGTGGATTTTCTTGGGAGTAGGGGAGATTCTCGATATCTGTGTAGACGGCTGCCAATCGGACGCGGGGGCCATTGTAACGAGTCATCAATAGCCCATTTTTCCCGGCCACGCCCAGACCAGCATCAATCGCCACGGGGATATAGTTCACATCCCCGCCGCCAGCTGGCCCGGCATGAGCGTTGAAACCGCGTCCCCGCAGCCACTCAGCCACTTTATTGACCGTTAACCCTACCTGGTAGTACGTCCGAAAGACCTCTTTGAACGACTCCATATTGGGTGCCCCCTTGATTTTGGCCTTATCCATTTCGATGGTAAATACCATTGCATTCCCGTACAAGATGCGGAACCCCCGAAAAATATAAAGAGGATTAACTTTGGTATATCCAATCTCCGCGACCCCTATACTTTTGGCGTAGGATTCCAATTCTGCCCGCGTTTCAGCGTCCATTGTCTTTTTTCCCGAATAAGGGTTGTTCTTGATGCTCTTGGCGCTGATATGCATTTCCCGCAATGTACCAATGAAATATTCTTTCAATCCTTTATAGCGCATCTGCTTCAGCCGGGACCGTACACTGCCATAATCCATGATCACCAGGGGGACAATGCGCGGTTCGCGGGCCTCTGGATGGCTAGAAACGGGTTTGTCTTGTTGGCGCAGGTAAGGTTCAATGGTAAAGAACCAAGGGGCTTTTTTAATTTTTTCGGATAATCTGATTTTGGGCATAGGTTAATCCTGGAATCGACTTTTCTGGAACTTCAAATCGGATTCGGTTGATCGGCTTCAAGGTTGGTTGCCACTGGAATGCGGAATTGCGGCGCTTTGGAATTTCCTTTGAATCGAGATCTTACCTTCTCATATCCGGCCACACTAAATGGGCAACCCGCCAGACAGATAGCACAGCCAAAATTCTGATTGAAATAATCCCGACAGGAAGCGTGGTCGATGCACTGCATCCCGCCATCGCCGCGCGGTTTGGGCTGCTGGAAAATCGCATTTCGAGGCACTTTGACATATTTGATATCTTTGGTGCCCGCAGCCCGCGCAATTTTTTCGAATTTACCGATAAATTCTGGGGGGGCTTCGGATCGTTTCGGTTGAAATTTGCCGTCATACAATTTCGAACTAGCCCGCATTTTAACCACCAAAGGCAGCATAACGGGGAGCACACCCATAAATTGCCGAGTCGACATATTCGCCATTGACATCTTTTCAGTGGGCAGTTCGGGGCTGTTGAATGGGGTACGGGGCTTTGATTCAGGCGCGGGTAAGACTAAAGATTGAAAATTCTCCAATTCTTTGTCGAACATTTCCAACATCGTGTCCAATGACGGACGGGTGCTGCTTCCCCCATGAATTTTTCCGAAAAATTTAGTCGCGATTGACATCATTACACCAATTTTGTTACCGATATGGAACCGCTGTTTTATAGATAGCGAGCACTAACAAATAGTATAGCATGTGTCTTATTGTAAGTCAATGCTAACATATGGTAATATATTTTCGGTATTGTAAGTTGTTTACCTCTGGAGAATTAAATGCCGAAAATCATTAGAGACGAAGAAATTTATCAAGCAGTGATGCAAGTTGTCAGCGAGCGTGGTTATGCCGGGGCAACCACCAAACAGATGGCCGAGGCGGCCAATGTCAGCGAGGTTACCTTATTTCGCAAATATCATAACAAGCTGCAATTGATCAAGCAGGCCATAGCCGCGCTCGTTGCCCAAACCGATTTCGAAGCCGCTACGCAATACACCTGCGATATAACCGCCGATTTGTTGCGGGTGGTACAGGCTTATCAGGATTCGGCAGTTAAACATGGGCAACTGATTTTCATCATGCTTTCGGAATTACCACGTTATCCCGAACTGGTCGATCTGCTAGACATCCCCTTCGAGATTTATACCAGTATTGGAAATTTATTCGCCAAATATCAATCGGAAGGAATATTGCGGCAGGAGCATCCGCTTCATGCCGTGGCGGCACTATTGGGACCATTGATGTACTCAGCCATGTTGAGCGGCGCACTACCTGGGCATTCCATTCCCCCATTGAATTTAGAAAATCACGTTGCTGTATTTTTGGAGGGGCGTCGCGGTGAAAGGTAGGATGAATTGTGTGCAAATCTGTTAAATCAGGTAAAACAGGAGATAAAAACTGACAAGGTGAGAATACTATTCAATACATGAGAAATATAACCCCGCATGCAGTGGACGGGGCTAAGCCCCGAGGGCAAGCGGGGCGATTTTCATTTTTCGTTAGGAGTAAAAGTAGTGTTAGGGCTACCAACGCCCCACCACTGATGCCCCCGTTATCAAGCCCTCTAGGGGCTGACTCATTCGGATAGCCTCCGTCATCTTTATGTGCATCCGTGATTACTCTACGGTCACGCTCTTCGCGAGATTGCGAGGTTGGTCCACATCCGCACCTCGCAGCACCCCCGTGTAGTAAGCGAGTAATTGAAGCGGGATGATCGTCGTCACTGGACTTAGAAGCCAGGGCGTTTCTGGTACCCATAGCATATGATCCGCAATCTCTTGAAGCAATACATCTCCATCCGTGGCAACGGCAATGACAATTCCTCCCCGTGCTTTCGTCTGTTCAATCTGACTGAGCATTTTTTCATACCAAGGATCTTTTGGCGCAATTGCTATGACCGGCATATCCTCATCGATCAATGCAATCGGTCCATGCTTCATCTCGCCTGCCGGATAGGCTTCGGCGTGGATATAGGAAATCTCCTTGATCTTCAATGCCCCTTCGTAGGCGATGGGCATGTTAATGCCGCGACCAAGATAGAGACAATGTTCCGATTCCTTAAGTTCCCAAGCTACCTTCTCAATCGAATTCGCGCGATCTAAGCACTGACCAACGAGGTCAGGAATGCGCCGCAGATCTCGCACGAGCTCCAACCTACGCGTGCCATCAAGTGTTCCGCGCAGATCTCCTAGCAGGATTGCCAGCATGTAAAGGTCGATCAAAGGTGCAGTGAAGGCTTTCGTCGAGGCAACTCCGATCTCCGGCCCCGTCTGCATGCCGATATACCCGTCGGCTATGCGCATGGCTTGCGAACCGATCGAGTTCACAATGCTCCATAGCGTCGCGCCTCGCTCACGCCCCTCCTTCATCGCCGCCAGCGTATCAGCCGTCTCTCCCGATTGGCTGATGGCAAGCACCACTGTATTCTCGTCCACCAGCGGATCCTGATAGCGAAACTCTGATGCTATCTCCACCTGCACAGGGATGCGTGCAATGCGCTCTATAAGATGCCGGCCGACCATCCCGGCATGCGCGGCAGTGCCACATGCTGTGATGATGATTTTCTCAATTCGCTGAGCGAGCTCAGGCGTGAGATTGAGTTGATGTAGATTAACCTGACCTTCTTTGAAATCTACCCTGCCGGCAATTGTGTCGGTGGTCGAGCGAACCTGCTCAAAGATCTCCTTTAACATGAAGTGTTTGAACTCACCCTTCTCTGCCGAGACAGGATCCCAAGGCACACTTTGAATCTCAAGATCAACATCATCACCTGATAACGTCATGGTTCTAAACCCGCTCGCTGTCACGACCGCCATCTGCTCCGCCTCAAGGAAAACCATTTGGCGTGTATGCTCGAGGATCGCCGGGATATCAGAGGCAATGAACATTTCGTCTTCGCCAATTCCCAAAACGACTCCCCCAGCATTTCCCACTCGGGCGGCGACAATCTTATCCGGCTCATCCAGCGAGAGCAGAACGATCCCATGAGCTCCGTCCAAGTTTGAGATCGCTCTTCTTGCTGCCTCAGTCAAATCATGCCCATTTGCCAAATAACGTTCAACCAATAGGACGATGATTTCCGTATCGGTATCGGAGCGGAACGAAGCCCCCTCTGCGGTCAATTCTTCGCGGAGAGCAAGGAAGTTCTCAACGATGCCGTTATGGACGATCACAACTCGTCCTGACTCACCCACATGAGGGTGCGCATTTCGGGCGCTGGGTTCACCGTGGGTAGCCCAGCGTGTATGACCTATCCCAATCAAGCCATTAATCGGATCCTCCCTCAGGAGTTCACCAAGTTGGTTGAGTTTCCCTGCATCTCTCCGTATCTTTATCTCATCATCTTCAATCACGGCTATGCCCGCCGAGTCATAACCCCGATACTCTAACCGTTTCAACCCGTCATAGATGATTGGAGTCGCATCACGCGGGCCAACGTAGCCTACGATGCCACACATACAAAGCCTCCAGATTGTTAGTTATTAGCCAATTCCCACTCCCTTCAGCATTGCCTGACCCGTTACCGAGCCAGTATTAGCTGCAGGGTTATTGCTTCGTAAGGAAAGGTATGGGCGTGTGGTACACCCAGAGGGCATCCGCTGATCTTTCGATTTTCCCGGTCCGGAGGTTGGGAGCCTCCCGATCCTTCGGTTAGCCCTGCCCCGCGGCAGGGAACCCTCTTCCTCGTCACCCCGAATCATCGGGGCCTCGCGCTACCCTTTCCATCTGGTATTTATCTGCCATACACCTCTCAATCTAAATACGCGCTTCACCTAAGATTATACACAGTCCCTATCTGTTCTGGAATAGATCTTATTTTTTGGACTGGATGATTGAGTAAATACCCTTAAACTGCACCATCCCAAGGTTATTTGTAAAAGGACACCTGGATAACGGTGGCTATACGAACTCGATGGTCCGGGTCGTCGCCTTTGATAAATCGCTGTAAACACCACGATGAGCCTTTGGCAACATCTCAGCCAGGACATACATCGCTTCATCCGTCATGAGACGCAGTTCGTCAAGCTCTAATCGCTCATCCCCAGCTCTAAATCTGAAAGCTCGCCCTACCTTCACGGATGCGCCCGATCTTAACCAGCGCAGCGGATTGAACGTGGGAAAGCCTTTCGAGCCCGTGACAGCAACGGGGATGATGGGCGCTCCGCTCTTCACCCCAAGGTAGGCGATGCCCTCCTTACCTTGTTGGAGCGATGGATTGCGAGTCCCTTCGGGTGCCACAAGGATACATTCCCCCGCATTCAAAACCGCAAGCGCTTTACGTATCGCCTGCCGATCAAACTCCCGCCTACGAACCGGGATGACCTGCCACAGTTTTGCGCAGTATCCAAAGACAGGGTAACGATATACTTCGATTTTCGCCATTGGAACCACATTTCTGGGCAGCGAGCCGAGGACCACGGCTGGATCGATTAAGGCGATATGGTTTATCATCACAATCGCTGGACCCTCATCAGGGAAGTTCTCTAAACCCTTTACGCCTTCGTACTTCGCTAATATGCGAAAACCGATGTACTTAATCATCCAACGCAATTTCCATCGTATCTTCTCAAGCGCTTGATGATCGTATTCTTCCCTGATGGGCACCTGGTGTTCGCTTTGCACCGAGATCATCAATTTCCTCTCGCGTACAGGCCGTGATATGCGCTCGGAAGCAGATCCGCAATCGCATGCATTATCCTTTCCGTTTGAGCGCGCAATATCTCCTTCCTCTCAGCTGATCGCCAAGGAATCTCTGGTAGTTCAATGATCTCACCGACAGACATCATAAGTTGCGTTCGATGGAATTTCCGGATTGCGTCTGCAAGGACATCTGTCCCTGCGATCCCCACCGGCAAGATTTTAACCTTGGCCTTGGCAGCGATATAAGCTGCACCTGTGGAAGCCTGCTGCAAACCTGGTTTACGCGAACGTGTGCCTTCTGGGAAAATGAGAACTGGTTGCCCAGCCTCTAATCTCTCAACCATCGCATTTAGCAGTTGGCGATCAAACCGCCCGCGATGCACAGGGATCGTGCCATAAAGCCGCATGATCTGACTCTGAACCGGTCGGTCTAAGATTTCCACAGCGCCTGCCACCTCAATCGGCTGAGGCCAGAATGAGGCAATTAACGGAGGCTCGAAAATCGAAACATGGTTTGCGGCAATAACGTACGCCCCCTCTTCGGGTATGTTTTCAACGCCAGTGATCAGGACACGACTTAGCAGTCGGAATAAATTACGAAAGAAAACTCGAGACAAAGGTCGGAAAACCCGAGAATACCAGGGGAGGGAATAATCACGACCGGCTGCATATTCGCGCATACTATGCTTTCCTTATTTGAGTTGCATTTTCAGCGAGTGCTAGCGCCTTCTCAAATACTTCATTGATGGTCATCTTGGTCGAGTCGAGTATTACAGCATCAGCAGCAGGTCGCAGCGGTGCTAGTGTGCGAGTCGAATCGAGTCTGTCCCGCTCTCGCATCCCTTCGAGGATATCATCATACTCAACTGGACTTCCACGCTGCATGCATTCTTCATAGCGCCGATTTGCTCTGGCTTCAACGGAAGCATCCAAGTAGATTTTTAGTTCTGCCTCAGGTAGGACAACTGTCCCAATATCCCTGCCAACCATCACTACCGCACCCCGCAATCCTATCTCGCGTTGACGCCTGGTCATCGCCTCGCGCACTCCTGGGTACATTGATACTTGTGATACATTCTCTTCCACCGCTGGACTGCGAATCTCCCATGTCACATCCTCGTCATTCATGAGGACATCACACTGGCGACCGTCATCGATACTCGGTGGTTGGACATCAAGATCCAACTTATTTGCAGTCGCGGATACCGCAGCTTCATCCTCGATAGGGGTAGCGGATTTCAAGGCCGCCAAAGTAACCGCCCGGTACATCACACCAGTATCGAAGTAAAGATAACCCAAAGCAGAGGCGAGGTTTTGGGCAAGAGTCGATTTTCCGGAGGCGGCTGGTCCATCTATCGCGATCATCCTTGCTGTCAAACTTCAGACCTCCTCAACAACGCACATGCAAAATTCCGGTGAAATATCAGCCCCGCGCCGCGCAGCCCCCGCGGTCTTTGGGGGTGAAATCCTGCACACTTTCTGCGAGGTGCCATGATTCACTCCAGCAACCCAATCACACAAATTGGGAAGCAAATCGAGTAGTAATCCTGCTCACATCCAGGTGATGTGTCAGGTCGGATTTCCATTGATGATTTCCATCAACTTCGTGGATGTCTGACCACCTGGGCAAACATGCCTTGTGCCGCATACCGGGCAAATGAAACCTAAAAAGCTAGCCGCATAGAATACAACAATCACACTATAAATTAGCAGAAGAACTACACTTTGGTGGTACAGAAAATAGAGCGGCAAAACGATAATCCCCAAAAAGGCCGCAAAGGCCAAGGTAACAACAACGTTATAAATCCCCTCCGATCGTTTCGCTCCCTTAAACCAGCGGGCTATTTGACTCGATGGTAGGCAAAACCCGCCCACACACGGTGCAAACTTTCCTATATACGGACACTGAAAGTACACACAAACGTAGCTTTGAGCAATCGCCACGAGTACGAAAAGTGCGCAATAGACTATAAAAAAGGTAACGCTGACTTTCCATAGTAAAACGGCAATGCCAATATAAATCCCGATCATTGGTATTGTGAGTAATAGGTACAATGATTTTCTCTGATACGGCACGCAAATTTTATTCATACATTGCTTCTCTACTTTTTTGTGTCGTCTAACTTCCGGAAAGCAAACTCAGGATGGCGTGTGCCCAACCAACCCACCCTCATTACTCAAAATCTGATAACCCCACGTCCCCGAGAGTGGCAATGTCCATCCGCACCCAGATGATCCAACGTTCGAATTCAGTTGGCGCAGCGTGGAGGACCAACCACCGCAGGAAATTCGGTGGCAGACTTCCATCCCAGTCACGCCGCTCCTTCAACGCCATCTCCTGACCCATATAGTCGGTAAGTAGATTGGGTGCAAAATCCGATTCCAAAGCAAGAACAACCGGGGAGGGATCTACCAGAAAGTTGTATTCATCTCCCCCTCGATTATAAGCGCGCAGCGCCCACGCTAGAGCAGGGTTGATCTCAGATTGCACATCTACGGCGATCTCATCGGTCCGACCCGAGTGGGCGAGTGAGGCAGTATCGATTGTATCCGTGAGCAGCCGCATCCCATTCGTAGTTGCTTCTGGACGCCAGAGCTCCTCTGCCCCCATTGCGAGGGATGTGAAATTCAAGCGCCAGGCTGCAGATAGCGTGATCGCGGTCAGGACAAGGGTGGCCGTTATTCCAAGCGCATCGGTCACAACGCCCCAAGACCATCCCAAACCGAAGAATAAAAGCAGGCTAACCGCCATGATAATCAACGCGCTAAATACAAGCAGGATTAGCCCTGGGTCGGTCGGTGTGTACTCCAAGATATAACCATTTACGTAGCCGACAAGCGATATCCATGCCGAAGAGGTCAGCAACAGAAGCACACTGGTGAGGCCTACTAATTCAAGTCCGATACCACGCCGCGCGATTCGTTCAATCAAAATCAAGACGGTATAAGCCACCAGAAGTGTTAGAGGAAGAACCACCAAGATCAAATCCGCCGCGCCCCGCGCAGGATATACCAGACCGCTTAAAAGGCTACCTAATGCCCATAGACTTGCTGCCTGTCCAAGAGAATCTTTACGCCACCAGGCGAGAACTGCCCCAACGAGACCCATAACTACAAATAAGGGCTCATAAATCACGAGCATCACGACATAGGCAACTGCTGAATGTAGACCCGGTTGTGTCCAACCCTGCAACCATTTCGTAATGGACTCGCCCAACCCGGCTAGTCCGGTCCAATAGAGACCAACACCGGAGGCGACAAGGAGCATTACCGCTAGCGAAATCCATAGGCCCGATCTCACTGCAATCAAACGTTCAAATTCCTCAAATGGTTTCAGATACCGGAATGCGAGTAAACGTGACAAGCAAAAAGCGGCCAGCAGCCCGAACAAACCTTGGATAACCATTGGACCTGATGCAAACGCGAAGCCAAGCGCGCCAGCTGCGAGCAGGAGCCGAACTCGTTTATCGTTAGATGAGCCCGACGACCAGGCGAGGAACACGAATACCGCCAGACTGGCAGTCGTTAGAGCTGAGCCGCCGGCGGTTCTCGCGATTGTCCAACCGGACGTGGTGAGAGTCAGCATGAAGACTGCTATCAGTGAACGGGCTGTGCCAATTCGAGTTCGCAGGATCAAGGGGCTTAAAACCAGAATGATGCCAGCAAGTGCTGAGACAATACGCGCTGCCACGTCGGATGCACCAAAAAGCTGGAAAATCATGGTTGTGAAAATGTAGTAGCTCGCGCTAGCCGGGGTTGCAGCGCTATCAACACCCCAGAAGGGGGATGCGTTCGGGGTCGTCGATGCTGCAGTAAGCGCATGAACAGCTTCAGCATCGGTGAGCGGATTTGTCCCTAGGTCTGCAAGCCGCATCCATGCAATCAAAGCAATCAAGATCGCGAGAATTACAGTATCCAGTCTGATGCTCCGATTGTTATTCAAGAGGAGTCACCTGCTCTCCTGGCGTAGATTTTAACCCCGTCGTTTTGGTAAACCAGTTCCATGAATGCATCAAATTTTCCGTCAAAGATAGGGTCATATGTCAATCGCTCAAGTTCTCCAATGTAGACATACTTCACATTATATGCCTTCATGATCTCTTGAGTTTGTTCCCAATTCGGCGATTTATACAATGCTCTGACATCTTCTTCCCGCGTTCCGTGGAATTGGTATCCACCACGCCACTGGCTTTCATGGCCAGGCCAGCCGATAACGGTGGGGAATCCCGTATGCACAGATACTCTCCCAAAATACGAATAACTCCCGCCGACGGCTTCCGCAACAACCCCGGTATCCAGATTATCACTCATCCAATGGATCGCGTCACGGTCCGCCTCGGTCGCGTAGGCAGGGTGCAAAGCTCCATTCAAAGTTCGGCCATGGACCGGGTTCAAGCCACTTGTTTTCGTCCATACTGAAAGGACAGGGTAGATGAGTCCGGTGAGCAACAGGAGAACCGTGAGCAACTGCACGGGGATCATCTTCGTGCTCCGTTTGGACCAGATCACATCCATCACATAAGCTGCGGCGAGACCCCAGAAGATCCAGGCTGCAAAGTAGAATTTAAAAATCGTATTCATACGCAGCCCGAATTGGTCTTTGAGATAGAAAAACTCAGGACCAAGCACCAAGAGCGCTCCAATAGTGATCATCATAAGGATGAAAGGACCTGGTTTGGCATCATCCGCAGAGTCTTTCCACACACGTCTGACAATCACAGCGGCGGCGGCGATCATCAAGCCTAGGCCGATCGCTGTCCACGACTGTGTTAATCGGATGGTGATTGTCGCTCGCGCGGCATCGCGTAGACTATCCATCCCCATGCTACTGAGTATCGACCCCATCTCGATGACGTTTGCACCGACGAGGTAAATCATTGCTGCGAAAAGCCACGAAAGGATCAAGAGCACGAGCGGGAGTCCCAAGCCGATTCCAAGAAGCCATTTCCCCTCCGCTCGCCTGATCCCCCGCGTCACTCGCATGATAAGCCAGATACTGATAGGGATGAATGAGACGGCGAACATGATGAAGAAATGCAGGAAACGAGTGGGATGCATCAAGTGCGGTAGGATGCCGCCTGCCTGTGAGGAAAACGATGGATACCAGGGGAGATAAAATAAAATAGCAGCTACGATGAATGCCAGGCTCGTCGTAAGCACCGACTTAACCCAAACTGTGAGTGGGAGCGTCCTACTTCTCCAGATCATCACACATAAGAGCAAGCTGAAATAGATCGGGAAATCCCAGGTATTCAAAAAAGCCAGCGCCCCGAAGAGCCATGCGCCGATCCAGAACTCGAGCTTACTGAGTGAAGATGGCAGAAAACCCGCTGCAACCGCTCCTACAAGAAGCCCTCCCCCAAAGATAAGCCCGTAGGTCACAATACCCTTAAGGATTGAAATGAAAGCAGCGGAGAACCCAAGACCTGCCGCTCCCGCTTTTGATCCCAGAACGACAACGGCAAGCGCCGACACCAAACCCAGTGTAATCAACAGATTTCTACGAAAAACGCGAGTCCATCTCACTTCGCCCAAACGAACAGGGGTCCGCTGTCCCTGGAGGAAAATCTGGAAAGCGAAGGCGATCACCATGAGGACGAAGGGCATCGCCAATATGTGGGGGTGATTATCTGCAAGCAGGAAAGAGAAGAACGGGAATTCGTCGATCGATTGTAGTCCAAGTGGCAACCCATTCAAATCGAGATCCCTGATCACGCGCGATGAGCGCCACCACCATAAGTATCGTTCCGGTATCCAACTCGCATCGAGAAAGGGTGGCTTTTCCAGATCCTCAAGCCCAATCCAGTTCCAGAACGACGACGTTAAAAAACCATCATCGGTCGTCGTCCAGAAGATGTATTTTGAACGAAGAACCTCGAGGAAACCTCCCAAATTACCGCTGATCAAGACGAAGATCGGCGCAAGAAGCGGTGAGACTCGTTTAACACGGCCGGGCATCCGTCGGGCGAGGAAGTTATATGCGAGAGAGTACGTACCCAAAGCGACCAATGCAAACCAGAGACTGTTCCCTAGATTGAAGGCAACTCCAGATGCAACGCCTGTGAGCCGGGTGAGCAAAGCCAGAAGTATATAGCCGAAATAATAATAGGATATCGCATAGCCCGAGAGCCATGGATCATGAGGGGGGAAGCTGTCCGATTGAAGAATCGCATTTACGAACGCGAGCTCCATCGGTTTTTCTGTTCCGACGATTTCCGGGTTATTCGCCCGCACAAACGCCCAAACTGCGAACGCGAGTAGGAACAAGAGCTCCATGGTAAGAATTGTAGACCGGTGCTCTTTTAGCCAATCGAGGACATCACGCAAGGAGCTACGCCCAAGCCAAACACTAAAAGCTAAGAGTGCAAGGACTGCCAAAACCGCTCCACCAACGCTCGGCTGGAATATTCGCAACGTGGCTCCCATCCAGAAAAAGTATCCGGCCAGGAGCAACCCCAACACTCTGGTAAAACCATAGCCGCGGTCCTCAAGCCGCCCGAAGATCCGCCAGGCGATTGGCAGCGCCAGGACGCCTAAAAGCGTGCTTATCAACCACCATGAGAAAACGTCTAGGATCACCTTACAACCTCATAGATCACAGTACTCCCCTCCTGGAAGACAGCCTGGAGACTTCCGTCCAATTCCATGGCGGTGAATTTGTCCAGCGCATGTGTCGGGCATCTCAGGCTCGATGTTTCGTTCTCGGGGTGTTCCAGTTCGCATTCGTCAGGCGAGATCGGGAACGATGTCGGCATCCCCAACGGCCAACCGCGCAGATCACAGGAGATGCCCGGTCCACCTACATCCGGCCAGCACGGATAGACCTCGGCATAATAAGCGCGCTCCAATCCGCCGACGACGACATACTTAACGTTATATTCTGTGAGGAATTCCTGCGCTTCCGCGATCGTTCGCGTGAGGTAAAAATTTGTTATTTGGAATAGTCGTTCGTCAACGCCGTTGTTCTCCGCGGCTACGCGCTGCTGGGTTTGATGCCAGCGCCATCCGAGGACCCCTGGCAATCCGGTGTAAATCGAATATCGCGAACCCCAGCGATACTCAGGAATATTCGCCTCAACGATTACTGGGGAGCCCTCGATGTTTTCCTGCATCCAACGAATCGCCTGATAATCCTCTCCCAAGGGGAGCTTCTCGCCCAACTCGAAGCGGTTGTTCACGTAATCCATATAGAGCATACCGTCAAGCGTCCTCGGCGCGGTTAGCGCCATGCGGTCGCGGACTTTCGATAAAGATGCCGTGAGGGGATACAACGCCGCAGAGAACAAAAGCAAAACCGTCGCCGCCAGCCAAACCCACCGCCATATGCGATCCCATTTCGGGAGGGAGGCATACGTCCACGCGAGAGCTCCGGCTGCAGCAAGGCTGAAGAGCTCCCACACCTGGAGGTAGAATTTGAATACCGTATTCATGCGACCGATGTCCCCCTTGAGCACCACAACCTCCACGATAAACGTAAGGACCAGCCCAGTTCCAACGAAGAAAAGCACGATACGCTTGCCTATCGACAGATCTTGTCGCAACAACAGAATCAACGCCCAGGCGCCGAGAGGAATGACGATCAGCGCGATCTGATATCCAACACCCGCCAACCAGGCGGTAACCGCCACAATAAAAAATGTCGCAGATCCAATCCACATCGCAATCGGTCGCAGCCGGTTCAGCTCGGAGATTGGGGTCTGAGCCATCCACTCACGAGTTTCCCACGCCATCCAGGCTGCGATCAGGAAGAGAAAGACTCCATGCACCGTAAGATAATCGATTAAGGGTGTCAGACCCCCCTGCCAGGCTTCGGCTGACACGTATCCCTGCCCATACCATTGGTGGTAGGGCTGATAAAGGAATTGCGACAATGCTATAAGCAGGATGGCATATAACGCTGCCTCTGTAATTTGTGGCACATCAAATTCTCGATCTCGCCACCACACAGCGATGATGACGGCGAGCACTCCTAATACCCAATACACAGGAAAATCCCAGGTATTAATGGGTCGCAGCGCCCCAAGTGCCAAACCACCCACAAACAATGCCAAGGCGATGTCGAGTTTGCCTCGATGGCGACATTGGGTGACGGAAAGGATCCACGAGAGTCCCCACGCAAGGCTAAGGACCGTAAGCGAACGGCTGATCATATGAGCATGCAGATCGGCATACAGGAATGTAAAGAATGGGAATTCAGTGATCGGTCCTGCTTCACCCTCGCCAGGGGTTATCATTCGGCTCGGGTTCCAATACCATTGGTCCATAGGGTAGGGAAGCTGAGACTTGAACGTAAGGTAATTTACAAATCCCTTAGCTGCTTGACCCGCTCCAATAATTAAGTTCCCTTCTTGAGCCCCTGCCGGAGTTCCAATCTGTTTAAACCCATCATAAAACATCCTGACTGTGCCCAGATTTCCAAAAACGACAAGTAGGAGGGCTGCGATGAGGCCCGCTAATTTGGGATTAGCCCTTCCGCGAAGAGACATTCTCTGAGATACCGAACACACGAGGTGGTAACCCATGCTGTACGCACACAAAGCCAGGATCGAGAAGAGCGTTGGGATAATTAGATTGTAGGCAATCGCCGGGACAACACCCAGCAGTTTCACCGGCATTCCAACGAGCACAAAACCGTAGTAGTAGTAGTTGATATACCCGCCAGCGAACCACGGGTCATAAGGAGGGAAGGTTGAACTTTTAATTACAGCGTTTAGATAGGAGAAGTCCATCGGCTTCTCCCCACCTTTTGCTGGGTGCCATAGATCGGGATTACCGAATCGAATCGCAAGATCCAGTAGGAAAAAACTGAGCGCGAATGCCTCTACCCAGAGGATATCCCGCCATTGCGTCCGGAAGAAAATAGAAAGTTCCTCTCGGTCACGCAATGCAAGAGCAAAGGAAACACAAGCGAGGAGCAGTAGCACCATGATGAGCGTCAAGCGGTTTACAGTAATCCCAAGACTACCGAAGATCCAGGCGCCCCAGGAGAATAGCAACAGCCCGATTAGCCGTGAGAGCGCATAACCGCCATCATGAAAGCTACGGAAGACGACTCGCGTTATGGGATAAACCAGCAAACCCAAGAATCCTATCGCCATCCACCAGAAGACTGCGCTCAATAATCCCGAGCGGTTAACAATACTCTCCGCGTTGAAGATGTCCGACCAGGTGCCCTCCTCCTGCTGTCGCTGCCATTGATCCTTTGAGAGTAATAATTCCTGCCCCGTATCGCTAACGGCGGCATCCTTAGGCAGCACATGGACTACACTGCTCAAGTCAACCTGGGAAAGAAGGTCAAACACCTTCTCCGCGCTGAAATCAGCATCCCGCTTAAAAATCAACACCTTCGGATGGTCATACACCGTAAATGCTTCTTCAGCGAACTGATCGTTGATCTTCAGCGTCCCAATTGAGGGGTGGCTTTCAAAAACCTCAACGAGTGAATACCCTAAACGGCCGGCGTACAATCCCACCTCTGCAGTCGCACCACATGTGGGAACGTCCATTTCATCAGGGCAGCCGAAAAGTTCGCGGTAAAAGACAGAAGTGAGTGGGTAGCGGATTGGAACGCGGGGGATCGTCCCATACTGGCGGTTGGAGGAGATCGTAAGATAATCCCCCTGCTCCAGATATTCCACGATTCTCTCTACCTTATCGGGGATCCCGCTATTATCATCGTCCTGGTTGTCGTTCCAATAAAGTTCGAGATTGTGCACATCATATCTACCGCCAAGCCCTCGACCATCAACCCCCCACGGCAAACCATCATCCCAGGTCGTTTCATGCACCAAGAGAGATGGGCGCATATGCAGGGATTGTTCACCAATATTTTCGAGTATCAGAAACACGCGAGTGTCTGGGCCAATGTCAAAGGACCGATCAAGTTGCATTTCAACCTGGGCTTCTTCGCCGGCGAGAACGTCACCCAGAAATTCCCCACGGGCGTATACGACGCTGGCGTCAGGCTCATCTGCAAGCGTTACAGAAAGGTCCAGGGTGCCGCTGCTGCCATCACCCGTCGAGACGTAGGGTAGGAGAACACCGCTAATTTCACCCGCTACGTCTGTGAAGATCTCCGTTGTGTAGGTGTCCCCAGATCTTAGATCAAAGGGTACGGGCATGGGAATTGTTTCGTAAAATGTCTCCCCATCGGCCTCAACAACCAGATTAACAACTGCCGGAATATTCCTGTAAATCCATCGCGAAGCAGATACCCGGGTGAGCGGTTGCGAATATATCGAGTGGAAGGCGAAGGCCCATAAAGCCGTCCCCAGAATGGTGACCGACCCAACCAAAAGCACAGCGATTCGGGCTGCCTTTTGCCATTGGGTGTTGAGTTGCGGCACACTCTCCCATGCATGCCAGAGCGCCCAGGCTGAAAGTAATGCCAGTGTCGGATAGACGGGCAGCTGGTAGCGCATCGCCTTGGTGAAATTGATCGACTGCCAGATGAACATGCCGGCGGTCCAGACTACCGGGATCAAATACCGCTCCCACCGTCCCCGGATCATCTCAACAAGAGCCCACCCCAAACCGACCCAGCCTAGGATTCCGAGCGGTATACCCAATCCCCAGAGAACCATATTCTTCAGCGAGAAGAAAACCGGCGCGCGATCAGCCCACTGAAGCGCATAAGGAGCATCGGTATTCCCTGCCTGCTGGCTTCGGACCTCCGCCATATTCGCCAGCCACTTCGGGTTGAACTTCACGTCAAGGAAGCCCGGCCCTTCAAAAGCATAGGGCTGGAAGATACGGAAGACCAACAGCGATAGGAGTGCGGCACCGAGCAGGAAAGCGAGCGTACGGGAGAAAACAGCGAACCTTTGATCCGCGGGGGCACGAAGGGTATTCGTGAGTCCAGCAAGCGCGACAGCAACCGCCAGAGGGGCAGCGCTGATCTTGGACGCCACTGCCAGCCCGAGCATGACACCAAAGAGCAGATAGTCACTGAGCTTCCCCTGGCCAATAACTCGAACCGAGAAGTACAAACCGCTGAGGATGAATACGTTGGCTAGCGGGTCGACGACAAAGAAATGCGCATGTTGAATCAACAAAACCGAAAGGGTTGTAAACAGTGCTGCAAGAACCCCGACCCGTCGATTGAAGAGTTTCTCCCCAATCAGGTAAATCAGAAGAATCGATATGAGATCCGAGATTCCTGAAACCGCCCTCCCTAAAAGGTGGATCTCGTCATAGCCAGACATTCCGGTCCATTCAGCCAAATAGCGGACGAGGAAGATCGGGAAGGAACCATAGACGAAGAATCCATGCCCTTCGTTATGCGGGTTGAGAGGGGATGTCTCGGTGTTGAAGTATTCCCCAATCGACTGCGGAGGGCGAATCGAGGTTTCGACCATCGTGAGAAAGCGTTCATCCGGATGAAGATGGGTATTAGAATCCCAATTCAAGCCGGTGAAGCGCAGGTACGCAGCCAGACTGAGAACCGCGATCAGGAGAATCCCAACCACACGATCCGAAAGGACCCCGGATCTCTTTTTCTCAAGTGGCTCAGGTTGTTGATCTATGGGTGCTTCAACTTCAGCCATAATTATTCGGATTCCCGGATCACTTCTGGATGAGCTTCAGGGACGAACGGAACGAACAAAATAGTAAAATTCTTCCCCTCGATAATGTTTGGATACTCCGTAACCAGCGCAAAGGGGTGCAATTCTTTTAGTTTCTGCAAGGACTCTTCGTCATCTGGATGGAGCAGGAAGAGCTGTGGTCGGCGCTCGAAGATCGTATCTGCGAAGTCCTCTTCGGAAATGGCGTAATCCCTGGTGGGTTGACCTGCATTGATCCCAACAAGCCGTGTATCCACCCAATGAGGGTAGGCAACAACATGCGCTGTTTCATAGGAACCGATCGACTCAGCAAAGCTCTGAATCACAGCGCCTGCCTCAGACGTATTCCACGCAGACTGACGATATAGGTCTTGATAATCCTTGAAAACGAGCTGGTAATTCAATCGACTGGCGATTAATAAGAGCAACCCGGTGTATACAAGGCTGATACCAGTCGTCCCGCGTCCTTTCCAGTGGGTTTCGATCCAATCCGGAATTGCCGCAAATGCCAAACCAGCCAAGATGAAAACAGGCACAATCGCCCCCGCTGCTCGATTTGTAGCTGGGTTCTCAGCCGGAAATGCAAGCGAGAGCGTGGAGGGAAGCTGGAGGATGGGGATCGAAACAAGAATGAATAAATCAATCCAACGCCGGTAACGCACAATGCGGGTGATGGCGATGATTACTCCAAGAGAGAACAGAGCGCCGGTGACCAAATCCAGCGCTGGACGATGCGGGATGGAGTTCACCCATACCTCGCCATTATCCCAGGTGAACATTTTCAAGCCGTTCCAAACGTTTGAAAAGAAAATCTGTAATGCAGGCTCGGGTAATTCCCGCTCGGCGCTTCCATAGCGTGTGGCCATCCTATAGATCACCTCATCCGGGCGATCCACCGCAACTCGCACTAGGGGCATGAGTACAACCAGAGCGACGAGGCCTGTGATGACGAGCAGTGTAACCATCACCCGACGCTGCTCGTGTGAATCCTTATGCAGGAGATATAAAGCAACACCAACCGCGATGGCGATGGGGATAACTCGTGCCGGGCTATACCCATGGAGTCCTATGCCGACAACTAGCCCGCAAAGCAGAAAATCATTCCGATTGCGAGTACGGATGCCCCGGGCGAGGTAATAAAAAGCCGGAGCGACGAACAATGGGTAAAGCGGAAACCGAAGCCCCACCCTGCTGATCACATTCGGCCAATACGCAATCCCTGCGAGGATCATGGCCGCCAGCCCCACTCGTTTTCCCCCGACTTCTTTGCCGAGGAGATATATGAAGGGTAAGGTAAGAACCCCTGCCAGAGCTGTGCCGATTTTCAAGGTGAGATAGGAGATTCCCGTGCCTAACCATTTGTACGTTGCCGCAGCCATGTAAAACTGCAGAGCCTCACGCCCGGTGTTCCTCGAGAAAAATATCGAATGTTTTCCATTGAGTACTTCGACGACATCCAGCAATTTCTCGGCGTGATCGCTGACCATCTCCGGCGGAACCGTTGTGAGGAGATAGAACCGGAAATAGATGGAAAGACCGAAGCCCGCAAGAACCAGAAGCTCCCAACCAGAGAGCGATAGGCGCAGACTTGGGTCAGCTATCCAAATTTTGAACTTTTTCCACCAACTCACCAGAGGGAACTCACCCTCCCAGAAAGCCAGCAGAACGGTGATGATTGAAGCGGTCCAGAAGACCATTGTCGGAAAATCGAAGAGGTTATTTCTAGAAGTGATGAAAGTAAGCAGAGAGAGAGCAAGTGCTGCATACAAGAACGCAGGACGATAAGTGACAGGACCGGTTTTCTCTGGTGATGTAGGCAGTGAATCGAGATGAAAATCTTCTAACCATGTTCCCAAGGCTATAACAATCGCAGCAAGGATATACAAAAATACACTGATCAAAGAAGAGCCTTCTCGCTGCTCCAGGCCATACTGAGCGACGAATGCAAGGAGTAACGCCACGGGAAAACGGATTCTGCGGTCTGTAAAAATGAACATGATAACTAGAAGGATCCGATTGGAGAAACTCGTCGAATTTTCAACCACCAGGGATCCATCAGCATGGGGGGCTTCGCTCATCACCTGAGATGGCAGGTCGTCGATTGTGCTCTCTGTAGGCCCTTCTGGTATAGGGATCGGACGTCCACGAACCAGCGATTTCAACCAATCCAAAACGCTTGGTTCCTGTGCCTCTCCCCGATCGGATTCGGGATTTAAGATGGGTTCGGGCTCAGGTGAGGTCATCGTTTACGCACCAAATAGAAGCTATAGGTTCCGTCCTCTGTCGGCGACGTATCATAGTATCGTCGCACAAGCCGATCCGTCAAACCGAGATTCCAACGGTAGGGGGCGAGAATCCACTTGCCAAATAGCTTATGCGGGAGCAAGCAGGGCCCACCAAAGTAATGCCCCCACTCCAGAACATGCAGGGAGGATGGAGGAAAGTAGCGGAAGGTACGCTCGATCGCGAAGCCGGCTGCAGATAATCGCCGCTCCCAACCTTTCTCGTCGTCAAGGTTAATCGTTCGCGACATCCGCATGAACCAAGTTTCATACGACTTCCCTAGAGCCGAGAGGCCTACCTTAGAGAGGGTCCGCGGCAGGCTCAACTGCGCACGATAGCCCGGGTTGGGCACCGTGAATACAAATGGTGCGCCTGATTTCAACACCCGACCCACATCGCGCAGAACCGCGTCAAGATGGGGTATGTGCTCGAGTACAGAATTACTGAACGCCGATGCGATTGAATTGTCTGGAAGCGGTATGCATGCCCCATCTGCTTGCAGAAGAAGATCATACGCATGGTGTACTTGGGCTTCGCGCATGATCGGTATGTCAGGGTCGATGCCGATCTCAATAGGTCTATCAAACGCGATCGTTGCAAAATGTCCATCACCACAACCCACATCAAGAGTCGGTGACGGGAGATTCAGACCTTCGTAGAAGCTGGCCTCAATCGAACGCAGAAGTGCCCGGAAGTACGGCAGATCACGCAGATGCAACCAGAAATAATCTTTCGTCATTTATCGTTGAGGCTCACACACTCGAAATAATTTTGGCGAACAATGTTTCATACTTATCCGATACGACATCGCTTGAGTATTGCGCCATGACGCTGGCATGGTCATTCGTGTAATTCTCAGGATTCTTAAGGACTTGCAGAAGCGCAGCAGCAAGCTTGTCCGCATCCCCGGGAGGGAATGTTAAACCCATACCCGTTGTCTGGGTAGGCATACGTACTCCCGGGATGTCGCTGGCAACAACCGGGGTTCCCGAGAGCATCGATTCCACCTGAACCATTCCGAAACTCTCCGTGCTGTTCAAGCTGGGGAGCACCGTAACATCGCACATCTTAAAGAAAGCTGCAAACTCACTCTGCTGGAGAACCCCCAAGAAAGTCCAATGGTCACCAAGCGCCTCGATCTGTGGGAGAAGGCGGAGACGGTATGCCTCCTCGCCCATTACGTTTTCATATTGGCCGACAAATAGAACTCGGGCGCCTGGCATCTCTTTGAGAACGACCGGCATCGCCTGGGCAAGCACTTCGACCCCTTTCTCTGTCGCTAAGCGCGCGGCCATGCCAATAACTGGATCCCCCTCGGCAATCTTGAAACGCTCGCGCATAGATTGGACGAAGGCAGGCTCCGGTTCAGGCATTTCAATCGGAGGCGGGATAATCTCGATTTTTTCGAGCCTTCTACTTAAGAGTGGGGACTCTTCCGCATAATCGCGCGAGTTAACAACTATCGCATTTGTGGTTTTTATCGAAATCAAATTCGCCAAATTTGAGATTCGATTTGCCAGCACGTTCAACAGCGAGGGGGGCAACAGTAGATCGCAATGGTAGGTCAGCACTACAGGCACTCCGAAGGCGCGCCCGAGCAGTGAAAGAGGCGCTGCCTCGAGCTGCGGGACGTGCAGATGGAGGACGTCATGCTCGGGTATCAAACGCGCAGCCCGGTAGAGGAAAGTTGGCATAATCGGACCCTTGCTGACATTAAACGCAACGGGCACACGCCTTACATCAACGCCATCTATCCTTTCGACCAGCGGAAGAGATCGCTCGTATTGCGAAGTTAACACCGTCACCTGGTGCCCACGAGACACAAGCGCTCGCGCCAGGCGTTCCGTGTAAACCGTCAGGCCAGAAAAATGAGGGCGATAGTAATAGAGTGTATTTAGTATGCGCATTCAAACCGCTTGTTGATTCGAGCCTGTGGAGAGCCAGTTGCGGATATCCTGGTACAAACCTGAGATCGTCCCCCCTTCATTGAGTAGAGCTATGAGGCCAAACAGAGATCCTATTGAATAAACCATCCCGTGAATGGTGAGCGAGACAGCCAGCGCCTCCGCTTTCGGAACATCAAACACAGAGAGCGCTAATACTCCTGCCGCCTCAAACACGCCAAAATAGCCTGGCGATGAAGGTATGGCTCCCCCGAGCAGTGTTATCGTTAACATAAATAACGCCCAGGTCCATTCTGCGTCGGGGATAAAGGCTTTCAGGACCAACCAGTACTCTACACCGGCGAGAGCCCAGGTGAGCACCATCCAACCAAGACTTGTGAAAAGCAAGCGAGGATCTTGAAGCGTCTGCAAGCCTTGGCGCACACGTTCCCAGGCGGGCATCCAGCGCTTTCCGCCTCCGGGAAGGCTACCGACAACGATTTCAATCCATTCAGGCTTGCGGACAAGCAGCCACAGAACAGCAATGATAATAACCAGGACAACTGCGATAGTAAGTCCGTTGCGTGGTACGTTTGGAATACCTGCGACAAGGGGCAATAACGCAAATAGCAAACCTAAGGCAAGTGCGAGGTCAAATAAACGTTCAACAATAATTGATGAAAGGACCGATAATACCGATCCTCCCGGCCGTCGACCCAGTAGAACGGCCCGCCCCACTTCACCCAGGCGCCATGGAAGAATGTTGTTTAAAAGATAACCTTCATTCAGCGCGGCCAAAACACGACCGTATCCATACTTATGATTTAGTATTGCCTGCCACGCCGCCGTTCGCGCGAGCATAGAAGTTAGATAAACACCGATAGCAAGAAGCAAGAACCGGACATCCATTCGTTCTAACGCCGTGAGAAGGGACGCCCAGCCAGCCCAGCGCAGGACCAGGTATAGCGCTGCTGCGCTGATGAGTATTCCTAGAATAAAGACAAGAACGCTACGCGAGTTTCGTGACATTGCTATCAGGCGGAAATTATACCCTTTTGACGTTTCCGGCACCGTTGTACGTGTGCACGAACCGCACCAGGTCCGTTTCATCCATCTTCAGACATCATCCCGTCCAGATGATCGGAGAACGTCCTTCACCAAAACACCCCCTTAGATCACCAATCAAGATGGGAACACGATCTCGAGTAAGTCGTCTGCGCTTTGTGCCTGTGCGTCTTTACGCAGCCAGGCCAAAAACTCAATGTTCCCTTTCGGACCACGCAGAGGGGAACGAATGAGTCCCTGAGGCGCGAGCGAGTGCTCGACGGCAAAATCCAGGATTCGATGGATGACATCGCGATGTACAGCGGGATCGCGAACAACCCCACCCCTTCCCACTCGAGCGGGTCCAGCCTCGAACTGCGGTTTGATTAAAGCGATCACATCCCCCCCTGGCTTCAACCATCCAGCGATGACCGGGAACAGCTTGCGAAGCGAGATAAAAGAGACATCCATCGTCACAATATGGACGAGCTCAGGAAGGGATTCCAGGTATCGAGCGTTCGTCTTCTCTATCACCACAACACGATCGTCGTTTCGCAATTTCCAGTGGAGTAATCCCTTACCCACGTCGATCGCGTACACACGCTCAGCCCCGTTTTGCAGGAGACAATCGGTGAACCCTCCGGTGGAGGCACCGACATCGGCACAGATCCTACCATCCACAGTTACCGGAAATGTCTCCACTGCAGCTTTCAACTTCTCTCCTCCGCGCGAGACAAATCGTGGTCCAGAGGCAACATTTATCAACATCCCCGGTTCTGCTTTTTGAGATGCTTTATGGATCAATTGTCCTTCCAATCGAACGAGCCCCGCCATAATCAATTTTTGTGCTTCAGAACGGCTTTCGGCGAGCCCTCGGTCAACCATAAGGAGATCGATGCGCTTCTTGGTGGGCATAATCCCGATTGTACTTCAATCTGAATGTTCAACCCATCTCCAGGACGACCTTGTCAGGATCTGAGGGAGGCCTCTCTTGCCCCTCCCAGATGTTCCTGCTATCATGCGGTCCATGATCAAATATCTATGGAAAGCCATGCGCCCCAAGCAATGGGTCAAGAATGGCATTCTCTTCACGGCAGTTGTTTTCGATCAGAAATTATTACACCTACCTTCCTTCCTTAGGACCCTTGGGGGGTTCTTCGTATTCTGTTTGGGAGCTAGTGCGGTCTATCTCATCAATGACCTCGCTGACCTCGAACAAGATCGCCAGCACCCCCTGAAGCGAAACCGTCCGCTCGCCTCAGGAAAACTTTCGAAGAACGTTGCAGCCACAACCGCGGTTGTTTTCTCTATCGTCGCCCTAGGTCTCGGTTTCTGGCTCGAATTCAAGTTCGGTCTCATCCTCCTTACATACATGGTTTTGAACTTGTTATATTCGTTCTTCCTCAAAAATATCCCCATCATCGATGTCCTCGTCATCGCCGCCGGCTTTGTCCTCCGTGTAGGGGCAGGAGTTGTGCTCATCACGGTTCAGCGTTTTTCCCCCTGGATGTATGTATGCGTCACACTCATTTCTCTTTTTATGGGTTTGGGGAAGAGGCGCGCCGAGATGGTTCTTTTAGCGGAAAATGCGAATTCTCATCGACGCGTGCTGGATGGCTACACACTTTCGTTCATCGATCACCTGCTTTCGATTGTATCCAGCACGACGATCCTCGCGTACTCTCTATATACCTTCTCTGCAGAGAATCTCCCCGGTAATCACCTGATGATGCTGACGATCCCCTTTGTAATCTATGGGATCTTTCGATATCTATTTCTTATCCATGTTGAAGCCAAAGGCGGAGCTCCGGAAGAACTTCTTCTGTCGGATAAACCACTTATGGCCACGGTTACACTCTGGGGTTTAACCGCTGTCGCCATCCTGTACTTCTCCATATGACCATAGCCAGCGCTGCAGGCAAAGCCATACTCTTCGGGGAACATGCGGTCGTTTACGGCAAGCCTGCAATCGCTGTTCCTCTATCGCGGATCCGTACAACTGTTCAAGTTAAGAGCCTCGATCCAGGATCGACGGGCGTTCTCATCGACGCCCCGGACATCAACCAATCTTTTTGGCTACACGAAGCGGATGGAGATGATCCATTAGCATCCGCCGTGCGCATTACACTTGATGAACTAAGTGTGAAAGCACCCATAGATGTCCATTTGACCATCCACTCCCAGCTCCCCATTGCATCGGGACTCGGATCAAGCGCAGCCGTCTCGGTCGCCATCATCCGCGCTTTGAGCGGTCACCTTGGGAAACCACTGGAAGTTGAAGCGCTCTCCCAGATCGCTTACATAGTAGAGTGCATCCATCACGGCACACCCTCCGGGATCGACAACACCGTAGTTGCGTACGAAAAACCGGTCTACTTCATTCGAGAACACAAACCTGAGCCCATACCTATCTCCACTCCGCTTAATCTGATTATTGGCGATACAGGCGTATCAATGAAAACCACCATACCGGTGAGTCTATTACGTGAGCGCTGGGAAAAAGACCCCGGGACATACGGGTCATGGTTCGAAGAGATTGGTGAAATCGTCAAAGAAGCACGTACGATGCTAAAGGTGGGATCTATCGAGTCTTTGGGCGTGCTGATGAATCGAAACCAAGCGGTGTTGGAAGATATGGGTCTTAGTTCATTGGAGCTTCAACGTCTCGTTCGAGCAGCCCGCGAGTCTGGCGCTTTAGGTGCCAAACTTTCAGGCGCAGGAATGGGCGGTATCATGCTCGCACTTGTGGAGCCGGATACCATTCAAATAGTTGAGGCCGCTCTAAGAGAAAGCGGAGCAAAACAGGTTTTCATTACAGAGGTGGACGGATGATTTTCCTCAAACTAGGCGGCTCGCTGATTACAGAAAAATCACAGACTGAGACCGCCCGCCTAGAGGTGATCGATAGATTGGCCGCTGAGATCTATGATGCTCGCAGGGAGAACCCAGATTTTGCCCTCCTTCTTGGGCATGGATCGGGTTCTTTCGGCCACCATGCTGCCGCGAAATTCGGCACCCATCATGGTGCATCGACAAGTGAAGATTGGAAAGGAGTCGTCGCGGTCTGGAAGGCGGCTAATAAGCTGCACCGATTCGTTATGGACTCACTACTTGCGGCTGGTCTTCCAGTCATCTCTTTCCCTCCTTCTGCATCCGCTCTCGCACATGATGGCGAGTTGATAAGCCTCGCAATCCAGCCATTTCAACAAGCGTTGTCAAAAAGCCTGATCCCCGTGACCCATGGCGACGTAGTATTCGATGTAACTAGAGGAGCGGCGATTGCTTCAACTGAAGCTCTCTTCTCTTATCTAACCGAGACAATAAAGCCCAACCGCATCTTGCTTGCAGGTCTTACTCCAGGTGTGTACGATCGTTCCGGGGAGATCCTTTCCTCAATCACCCAAGCTGACTTTGACGAATTAGCCTTCGCGGATGATGAGCTGCTGGATGTCACCGGCGGGATGAAGACGAAAGTGAAATATGCGCTGGCATTCTCAAAACAACTTCCAGGCACTGAAGTTCGCATCTTTTCTGGCGAGGCCCCTGGTCAATTACAAGAGGTTCTCCTCGGCTCACCAAATGGGACACTGATTACCCAATAACGATGAAGTTCCCAACCAGGAAAATCAGTCTTTAGTATTTAGGTGGGGAAACGCGTCCACTTCATGGAAGGACGTAACTTGATATCAATCCATGATTGCTCTAGACTCCGAACAGTAACTCAATCGAACATTCTATTATTTGGAGGTTGATAATGAGTGATCGCAAAAAGGTCACGCTGCGAACCTTGTTTAAAAAAGTTGAAGAGGGCTTGCCGATCACAATGCTGACATGCTACGACTACCCGACAGCCTACTTCCAGGAGCAAGCAGGAGTCGACATGATTCTAGTCGGCGACAGCTTAGGCATGACAATGCTGGGCTATGATTCCACGCTTCCAGTGACCATGGATGATATGATCAGACATACGCAGGCGGTCCGGCGTGGCTCACCCAATGCCTGGTTGATAGGCGATATGCCCTATATGAGCTATCAACCAAGTGTGGAGACAGCCATCCGCAGCGCCGGCAGGTTCATGGCGGAAGCCAGTTGCGATGCGATTAAACTTGAAGGCGGCGCTGAGATCGTCGCTCAGATTAAGGGCATCCTGGCAGCGGGAATCCCTGTGATGGGGCACCTGGGATTAACACCTCAAAGCGTGAGTGCCCTGGGCGGTTTCCGGGTCCAGGGGAAAGGTGCTGTACAGGCAAAGAAGATCATGGACGATGCCAAAGCACTTGAAGAAGCGGGTGTCTTTGCCATCCTATTTGAAATGATCCCAGATCGGCTCAGCACATTGATCACAGAGCGCATGGAGTCCTGCTTCAATATCAGCCTGGGATCGGGTCCCGATGCTCACGGGCAGTTGCTCATTTACCATGACATGTTCGGGCTCTACCCAAAATTCAAGCCGCGGATGGCGAAAGTATACGCGGATGCAGGGAAGACCATCACCGATGGCTTGAAAGAGTATGTTGAAGAAGTTCAAAGTAAAACCTTCCCCCAGCCGGAAAACTGGTTTGGTATCTCCGACGAAGAGTATGACGAGTTGTTGAAACTAATCAAGGGCTAATCTACCGAATATACGTTTAGAAAAGGAGCAAATTCTATGAGTAAGGATATTCGTGCTCTCCTGCAGATTCCCCCTTCTCGCCTGGATGCAATAAACCAGATCCTTGCGGATCCCGACATGAAGATCATCAACGATTTTTTAGCGGTGGTTGCGAAATATGGCACCCCAGAGGAAATCAATGCAAAAGCCGACGCCGCGCGGCAAATGCCTGTCTTACGCGAGAAGATCGGAGATATCCAGCCCGATTACTTGAAAGATCTTGACTGGCTTCAAGAGCAGCGCGAAAAGGACGCTTTCATCAGCGTTGACGACTACCGCAAGAAAGTTCTCGGCGAGCGTGCCGAGAAGATGTCGTTCAATGATGATTTCGCCGTCACCCTCGAGATCAGCGCCTGCCAGTACTTCCCTTATGTGATTCTAGCTGCGAAACGGGCCATCAAGGAGGGTTTATTGATGCCTGGTCGGTTCATCCGCGTGCGGAAGATGAAGGAGCAGGAAGAAGATGGTGATCTCCCAGCTTTCGCCGCCGCCATGCAAATCATCGGCGCCAGCTACGTAGAGACCCTCGACACAAAGGGCACCGACGGGTCGAATGTACACCTGGGTGGTCCGGAAACTATCACGGGGTACTTCGGCGGTGTTGGTCAACCCAATGAGTATGCATTAAAGTGGTTGGACGAGTACCTCTACTATTACACAAATTACGGCGTCCAGCAGGTCTTGAATGTAAATCCTGGGACTGTCTTACTTGGGTACCTTCTCCATCGGCTGGGGGTTGACATTGAGTTCAAGATCTCGGTCTATATGGGGAACGATAATCCGTACGCAGCGTTCTGGACGCTTCTCGGCGCCAAGCTCTTTAGCCGCGAGGATGGGACCTCTCCTTTGATCGGCTTTAATTGGAGCAACTCCATCAACAATGAGACGATGGAGATCACGGCCCAATTCAGGAAGGATCTGGGATTTGAGGATGTAATCCGCTACGAGCACCACATCGTTGAGACCTATAAGAGCATCGTCCGTCAGCCATACAACCGTCGGGACGAACTAGTTGAGATTGCCGATCACGTCTCAAATATTTCCGCTAAACACGAGGGGGCTGATCCCGAAATAGACGTCGAGCGAGAACATCCAAGTGATATATTGGACTACTTCCGCGACAAAGAGGAAATCATAGAGGCTGGAGATTGGGACCATCTAACCTTGAATTTTAGCGATAAGCTCGACTCTCTAAACAAGACTGCTTGGGCTCTAACGGAGAATGGACTCTCCTTCATCGCCGCTAACCATCTCCACCATAAATAACGATCCTTCACAACGGGCATGTGGAGATGCCGGAGTGCAACCTCCATTTTGGGTTAGAAAGAAAGGATCCAACAATAAGTAACGATGGATCCCACGGATAGCCCTGTAACGAACACAGATGTTTGGGGAAGCACTGCCGCGTTCGCCATCCTTGGCGTGCTGCTGCTGCTTCCCCTGCTCTTCCTCTATCCAGATGCAGATTTCTTTCGATCGCCGTGCGCCATAATCGCAGCCTCGGGGATTTTTTGGGGGTTTTTAAGTATCATCGCCTTCCGAACATTCTGGGAACTGTACTACCGGCACTTTTACCCCTATTGGATACGTCCCCTCGCTCCACTAAACATATTCACATACGCTGCATTCAGCTTGGTCATGTGGCTCCTGGCAACCAGTTTCAATACGTTCCCAGTATTGGTTTTCATTCTTCTGGGAGGGATAGAGGGTCTTGTTGAACATATAATTGGAGTCTATTGTCTGCGAATCCTCAAAAAAGTGCCCGTATTCAGTGCCCTCGATCCAATTCCTGTATTCATTTTTTCATTTTTCGAGTACATCGTCTACTGGTCTATCGTCGCCTGGATTGCAGTTGCGCTAACCAGACTTGTACCCCAGGTATTCTAATTTCAATTAAACAAGGGAAATAATTCGGGGAATGAAATCTATCGACGATTTATGTGTTCCCGGGATCCACCTGTGAGTTTACAGACCCCGATATCATCCATCTCCAATACTTTAAATCTCCCGGAGATCCATGATCCGGGAGAGTATTCTCCTTTATATGCACACCTTCAGGAATCGTGTTTATTGGGGAGGCGCTTCCAAGATTGGTACACCTGAGGCTTCGCCTATGAGCGTAACCGCCCCGCTCCATACCCAGCCATCCTTGCCCTCATCGATCCGTCGGATGTACCACCAGGTCCCAGTTGTCCCGTTCTCATTCCGCCCTTCAACGAATGCCCGCTGCCCCTCTAAAAAGAAATCGATGCTGTCATAACTCTCATCCGGACCCGAGCGGACATAAGCATTGTAATTCGCTGATACTACAGGCTTACTATAAGTAGGCGTTGCTGTCACAGTTGGGGTTGGGCTTTCTAAGGGTGCCGTTGGTGAGGGGGTAATGGGTGTCGGCGGCGGCGTCTGAAAAGTCGCCTGCTTGGTCAGCTCGGCTTTTGCATACGCTGTTGCGAGTACTGCCTCGCTAGACTGAGTGGAGGGAAGTCCCGTCCCAGCCCCACACGCGCCCACGAATAAAGTGAGGGCAACCAAGAACGATCCGATTATCAATCGTCTCAACATAACCGTCAGATTCTCATGATGGCTTATTCGGGTCGTACGGCATAGGAGTTGCATAATATTAACCCGGATGAGTATACCGCAGACCAGATCAATTCACCGAAATTCAGGGAATCGCGGGAGGTTTCGATTGGTACATCTTTCCTCTCCACCTCTTTATTCACATCATGCTATGATGCTCGTATATGGCGAGTACTTCAAATGTAACCGCCGCTGCTCGCTCACGCCCAGAAGAGGTTGAAGTGCCTCCTGAAGAGACAGTTGCGCAGCCAGCAGCGAAACAAGATCCAGAATATCTGGCCGCGTTGGAACGCCTAGAGCGCGCGCAGGAACGCATGCTCTCGGCAGCTATTGCATTCTGTGATGGCTTAATCAGCGCCGGCCAACTGCGCGCGGTTCGAGAACTCCTGCGGGAACAGGAGAGTAAAATCGACGCCATGGGAGGGATCCAAGCATCCCCCTTCATCGGAGAGATTCACGATGGCTCTGCTCTTCTACCAGAGCAGGTAAAGAGTCCTTCCCCCGTGATTGAAAAGAATGTTGCCGAAGTTATCACAGAGGAACCTTCCATTGAAGATATTGACGATCCAGAACTACGTCGTCGATTGGAAGCACTTGATAACAAGATCGCTCGCCTCGAACAGGATTTCCAACAAGGGCGCATAAACGCATCTCAATATCGCGCGATATACCGACACTATATGGGGCAGCGCGAAGTCGCGCTGCGCATGCGCCAGACCTATCCTGACAGCAACCGCTGGGAGATGGTTCTCGAGGAAGGCAAGACTCGTTTCTTATTGCAGCTGAATGAAGCCGCATGCTATAGCGTTGGTCTGTATAACATTCAATCTAAGGAGCGCATTTTCGTTGACGGTGCTATGCCTGAATCAGCGGAGGCTGCTATGGCGCTTCTGGGGACCTTCAGCACAAGTGATGACGAATCCCCTGATGGAAGACTCTTCGCCACTACATCGGACAGCGGTGAAACATTAGTCCTCATCCCGGGTGCTTTCACAGTCAGTCTGGCTGTTTTCTCGCAAGACCCGCCATCATGGCAAGTGCGAGCGCTTCGTGAAGTACACCGCAACTTCGAGGCTGCCAACCGGCCAGCGCTCCTGCGTGGTGAAACAGGGAAATTGATCTTCCCCGATCTCAACCGATTTATTAAATAGGTACCGCCCCTCACATCTTTATTGAACGATGAAAATAAGGAAAAAGGAGAACCCGAAACGATAATAGTCCCCGGGCCCTCCTTCAAGCTTTAACCTTCAATCATTAGATAGACAATCCCTGTTCCTTTAGAGTCAGTCTCTGGTTCCGAATCAATTGCCCAATCGAGTCGTTTGCTAGCTGAAGCATCTGACTTAAGGTATCCGTCGTGAAGGGTTCGCGCTCGGCTGTGCCCTGAATTTCAATGAGCTCCCCTTGTTCGTTCATGACGATATTGAGATCCGCTTCGGCAACCGAATCCTCTAGGTAGTCAAGATCTACAATTGGAATACCATCCAGTAGTCCGATGCTCACAGCTGCAACTGGCGATTTAAAAACATCCAGGAGGGGATCACCTTCAGCCATCAGGCCGTTAAGCGCTATGGCTAGAGCGACGTACCCTCCAGTAACCGCCGCTGTTCGAGTGCCTCCGTCAGCCTGCAGCACATCACAATCAACGATACAGGTGATGGGGGGAAGCGCCTCCAAGTTGAAACCTGCGCGCAAGCTTCGCCCGATCAGACGCCGGATTTCCTGGCTGCGGGCCCTTGGTTTGCCCACCTCGCGCGCGGTTCGCTTCTGCGTTGCACGCGGGAGCATGGCGTATTCGGCGGTAATCCACCCTCCCTGTGAATCACGCGCCGTCATCCACTTGGGAACTCCTTTTTCAATCGTTACGTTGCAAAGCACCCGCGTTTCCCCCAATTCTAAAAGCACCGATCCTTCCGGGTAATCGATATAGCCCGGCGTGATCGAGATCGGTCTCAGTTCATCTACCGCACGTCCCGCATGTCGAGCGATCTTTGTCATCTATGTTTCTCCAAGATCAACTTACCCATTTTGGAACGTTGATCCTTACGGTGAGGCGGGTCCATCACCCCAACTCAAGATAACGCTCCACCCTCCCTTCGATAACTTCCATGCTGCTCTTCCAGAATGCTGGGCTGCGTAGATCGATGTCGAATCGCGCGGCGAGGTCTGCGGCGTTTCCCATGCCTGTATTGCGCAGGAGACTCTCATAATCCGAGATGAAATCTTCACCCCGCTCCTGATAAAGGGCGAATAAACCCAATCCGAAGAGCAGTCCAAATGCATAGGGGAAGTTATAGAACGATCGCGAGGGGCTGTAGTAATGTGGTTTCCACGCCCACATGTACGGATGTCGATATTGTTCGTCCAATCCATCGGCGTACGTTTCCGCCTGGCAGCGGAGCATAATCTCACAGAAATCGTCTGCGGAGAGTTCGGCATCTGCGCGTTTCTCGAAGACCTCGAACTCAAAAAGGTAACGGGAGTAGATATCGACGATGACCCCCGAAGCTCCAACGAGGGAGGTCTCTAGGATTGAGAGCTCTTCGTCTCTGCTTCGGGCTTGCTTTAATGCCGACTCACCAATGAGCGTCTCATTAAAAATCGATGCAGTTTCTGCCAGGGTCATTGGGGTAATTCGCTGTAGTTCCGTAAGCCCCCACTGACACTCATTGTGGAACGCATGTCCGAGTTCGTGGGCAAGCGTTGATAGCTGATCCAACGTGCCATCAAAATTAGCCAGAATGCGGGATTCTTCATTAAGCGGGATGTCCATGCAGAAGGCGCCCCCGCGTTTTCCTTTTCTAGGTTCAGCGTCAATCCATCGCTGGTCAAAAGCCTTCTGAGTGAACTCAGCCAACCGCGGGCTGAAGCTACCGAAGTTAGAAACAATGAACTTGCTCGCTTCCTCGAATGTGAAGCGCTGCTCGGATCCTCCTACTGGGGCGAACAAGTCCCACCATGCTAGCGTATCTTTGCCCATTTTTTTCGCTTTTGCTTTGAAGTAACGGCGGAAAGTTGGGAAGGATTCCTTCATGACGCCAAGCATCGCCTGTAACGTCTCGCGGTCGATCCTTGTTTGATCCAACACCTCATGGAGAGCATCCTCCCGCCCGCGCCGTTGATTGAGCGTGAGCACCGTGCCTTTGACCCCATTCATACAAGCCGCAAGAGGTTCACGCATGCTCTCCCAGGCATTGATCTCAGCATCGAAGGCTCTTCGCCGGGTTTGTTCATCAGGATCATACCTACGGATGTTCTGCAGCGCGGCAATCGGCATATCCTCGATTTTCCCTTCAATCTCAAAGGGCACACTGATCTGCGAAGTAACCGTCCCCTGCAGCTTCTTCCAAGCACTCGCACCACTCAATGAAAGGTCCGAAGCCAGCGCTTCTTCTTCTTCGGACATGAGATATTTGCTTTGTTCAACCGTTTCCTGGAGGAAGAAACCGTGGTTTTTCGCAATTGGGCTGGCGGCATCCAATGCGGTAAGATCGATCCCCTGTTTGATCACTTCTCCAAACCAACCACTGAAGAGGACTTCCTGCTGGTTTATTCGGACCTTGATCCCCTCAAGTTCTGACTCTTTGCGTTTCGCCAGCGTGTTGAAAGAATCAGTTGAAATATACCCGTATAAAAACGCATCTATCGTCCCTGCTAGTGCGAGAATATCGTTCATCATTCGGAGATATTCTGAGACAAGCGTCGCTGTTCGTTCAACCGATGATGGGATCTCCCCTTCACGGGAGATTTTTTCCTTTTCAAGGAATTGATCGAGCTTCTTGATACGCGTGCTCAGGTCTTCAACGGCGCTTTCTAATTCTATCGAATCGAGACTCGGGTATATATTGCTCAAATCCCAGTGTGGTATTGATCCGAGATTTTTCTCCGATGACATATACATCTCCTTGTTGAAGTATAAGTAGTGTAATCTATCCCAGATTGAGAGGCCGCCTCGACAGTTATAAATAAACCGATATGACATCCAGGTTCATTTGCCGGCGCGTTAGCGACGGTCAAGTGCAACCCATTGTTAGCCTTGGGTCTATATCTCTATCCAATAACGCTGGATCACGCATCCCCTGGTATCGACAAACTCCTCACTGTCAAACTTACCATCATTCTTCAGTATCACTCCTACTGAACCGCGATTCTGTTTGTCGCACGTTATCAGCACCTTGCTTATACCGATTTCTCTTGCTTTCTCCAACGATTTCTTCAGCAAGATCGTGCCGTAACCCTTTTTACGTTCCGATGGCCTTATGCCATAGCCAATATGTCCGCCCTCGTGTCTTAGTTTGTCTGTCAATCCGTGTCTAACATTAGAAACACCGATAACTCTGTCATTGGCATCGATCAGCCAAAAAGAACTATGCGGCACGAATCCATCGGGTATATTTATTCCCTTCGAGCAATTATGAAGTCTTGTCAGCAATCCCCTAAAATCATCATATTCAAAGCCTAACGTGAAGGGAATCGGCACTTCCTTCCGGCTCTCAAATTCTTGAAGCAAACCAGAATATGATTTCTCGTATTTCTCGCTCGGTATCACCAGTTGAGTCTGGTTCATATTTATAAGGTTAACTATCGGCATGCGCAATGTGAATAGAAAATCTCTGCCTTTATTAGGCCTTGATAATTGGCTATGCGCAGCTTTCCAGAAGGAGAGCTTAGGAACTTTCCGCTAATTTCCTTGAATAGGTGCGGTCAGTCCTTGTCCGAATACTTGAAGGAGACCTTGATCTTCGCTCGAAAGGTGACGACTTTACCATTTTCAATTTGCATATCGAGGTTTGTAACTTCCGCGATCCGCAGATCCCGCAAAGAGGCGCCGGCTCTCTCAACTGCCGCTGCCGCAGCCTTCTCCCAGGATTCTTCGCTCGTCCCTACGAGCTCGATAACTTTGTAAACACTATCGGTCATGGCATTCTCCTTTTCAATCCGGTCGGTCTAGATTATTGGCCTTCGAATGGCAATTCACTTTGGCAATAGTATTCTAACATCCAAGGGCGATTCATCAAATTCACAATTGTCGCTTTTACCATCACAGTGATATCCATTTAGACAGGAAGTTATCTCGTGGCAACTACCCAAGTCCGGATGAAAAGGAGCCAAAGGGCAGGGTTCTTCCGCTTCTCCTTTCTTGCAGTTCCGGAGCCACTACCTGTCGGATGTTCGTGTTTCTAGCCAATTATTTATCGTCTCTCGATGCTCTGGGTAGTGCCAGAACGTATTCGCTGCCACCATCTCCCAAAGCGGTGATCCCGAACGCCACTCTAGAGAGTCCGCTCGCATAAGCAAATCTTCCGGGATCGCCTCCACTGCTTGTGTAACTTCTTCTGCGAAATGGCCGAAGTCAACCAATACTTCGTTTAGGTCTCGCTCGCTGTTCTCTTTGAAGGTTTGCTCATTCCAGCGGTCTAGATCATCCCATGTCATCCCCGGTGGAAGCTGCCGCGGCACATCCCCTCTTTCTACGTCATTCAGCCACTCGACCATCCGTTTTTCCCAGACAACGATGTGGGCGACATGATCTTTTACAGACCAGCCATTCTCCTCCAGTGGAATCAACATCTCGTTTTGCGAGATAGTACCCAAAAGATCCCCCAGGCTATCACGCTCTTCTCGGATCTTTGTAATCAGGTCTTTCTTATCATCAGGTGCATCCATCCTTTTCCCTCGCTGTTACTCTTACGGCAGGACCACTCAACACCTGCGGGATCAAAAGAACGGTTTGCAGTAAGCCTATAAGGAATCATCGAAATCAGCGTATCCCTGTGTCTATGGCGATATCTAAACGCATAACTTTATAAGGTTGGATTTCAACCTGCGCCGGCAATCCTTCTGCAAAATCGATACCGGAATGGTTGATATCTACTGAATAAGTACCCGCTGGCAACGCGATTTCATACTCCCCGTTGGCATTAATTGGGGCGCGTGCCATTTCCCTTCGACCATGTTGATCGAAGATCACAATCTGCCTGGCCGCGTACATCTCCGGGTTTAGCGTAGGTTCCGGCACACTGTCTTGAATGGCTGGTTGAATAGGGCCAATAGAAACATGGCCCTTCAATATTCCGTCAGGAGTTGGCGCGACCTGGCAAGCAAATAGAAAGATGAATAGCAGGAGAACCGTGGTCTGTTTATACATAGGGCCGCATCTCCCGTCGTATATCCAATCCACCGAGGTAAATACGGGTGATCCTCCTCTCTAAGGTCGAGGGGTTAATCTTAATACCAATCCTCTCCCATTCGTGCTTGACGTTGGTAAGCATCCCTACTCACATCCCACTATCCATTACCCCGCAGTCATCATCACCGAATTCAATCTCGATCGTGGAATGCGCGAAGGCAAGTTCACGTACAAGTTCAAGGATTTCCTTGCGCAGACAAAGTACTTGTTCTTTCGAGACGTCCTCGTCCACCACGATATGCGACGTCAGGACATGGTGTTCACCATCCAACGACCAAACATGGGTGTGGTGAGTTGAACATACATGCTCGATCTCGTTTAATCTCTCATCAATCGAAGCCGCGTCTACATTCTCCGGGACGGCCTGGAGAAACACTGCTAGGGTCTGTTTCAGATTCTTCAAGACGTTGAAGAGTATATAGATCGTGATGAGTATGGAGAGAAGCGGGTCGAGAATATAGAAGTCCGTGAAGAGCAGGACGATACTTACAGCAAGTACGGCAACCCAGCCCAGGACATCCTCGATCAAATGCCAGGCGATGGCTCGGGCGTTGAGCGATTTCTCCCCTCTCAGTCGAAGTGCCGCAAGCCCGTTGACGACTACTCCCAAAACTGCGAAAAGGATCATCCCCTGCGCGTTGGCATGTTCTGGAGAGAAGAGACGTGGAATCGCCTCACTCAGAATGATCAATGAGCCGATGATTAAAACGACTGTACTGATGATTGCGCCCAAGAGTGAAAAACGCCGATATCCATAGGAGAATTGCTGATCTCCGCCACGCTGCGCAACGCGATCTAACTGCCATGCCAGCCCCAGAGAGAGTGTGTCTCCAAGATCATGAACTGCATCGGAAAGGATCGCAACACTGTTCGTTATTAACCCACCAACGACCTCAAGCAATGTAAATGCCAGGTTAAGGAAGAAAGCCGCTCGCAGATTCGCTTCGGTTCCTTTGTGCTGTACGTGATGAGTCATGTTCCCGATTTTACCGTAGAGATGCAAGATTAGCCGTCGATAAAAGCAAGGCGGTGATACTTGCAGCACACTGAGGAGTGCACCTTTTTACTCTGGAAGCCTGTCAGCATACATAACTAATGGCTATGCGCAGCCTTTTCTGTGTGAGCATTATTTTTCATGGATGGCGAGTTTTTATAATCTACGTAGTAATTCTCATGAATCTTGATGGTCGAGATACTCCTGATACTGCTTCCATCCAGGGCACCAGGTCGTATGCCAGCGCCAAATCCTGCTCACTATAGAATTGGGATTCTTCTCCGACTTCTCTCTCAGTGGGCACTGCGCGCAACTCGGTATTTCTTTTACGTTCTCCGTCATCAATTTATACTCCTTCATCATCCAATGAACATCGTTTGCGAATCAATTGCAATTAAAAAAAAACCTATTCCCCTTGCCCATCACTAAAAGCTCTCCACGTCATCACAACTGGCAGCATACCCATGATGAAGAGTGTCGTATTCAACGCTGCATTGAACGCGACTTTGAAATAGAGCGTGATG
>Ga0307420_1000090_pt1 | contig 39487 bp, 28 predicted proteins | sample SalMarWE160240MG_2_FD_202167 | JGI IMG/M metagenome (GOLD analysis project Ga0307420, IMG submission 202167) | Salt marsh sediment microbial communities from the Plum Island Ecosystem LTER, Massachusetts, United States - WE1602-40 | ecosystem: Environmental > Aquatic > Marine > Intertidal zone >... | reverse complement strand
GCTGAAGATCTTACAATTGAGGCTTTTGGAAAGGCCTTCAGGAACATCGATTCCTATACACCCCGGTATGCTTTCAGCACATGGCTCTTCATGATCGCAACCAATAACTGCATCGATTTTGTAAGAAAAAAACAATCCTCCCCTATCCCTCTCGACCAGGGTAATGAGGTTATAGATGATCTTACACACAATATCCAGTCCGATCTTCCCGACCCCGAAGAAACGCTCATTAATGAACAGAAAATAACCACACTGAGGAATATTGTCAACCAGCTTAAATCGCCCTACAGGGAAATAATTGAGTTAAGGTATTATAAGGAGTATTCATACGAGGAGATAGCTTCTGAGCTAAATGTTCCTCTCGGAACAGTAAAAGCCCAGTTATACCGCGCAAAAACCCTGCTATACCATATTTTTGTAAAAACAGGCAACAGGTAATGCCGGATGCTATATTCAGATATTTCCCTTCACTATCATGCCTTCAGAAGGAGAGGATTTCCCTGCTGCAACCCCTTTATTTAAAATGGAACTGCATGATAAATGTGATCTCGAGGAAAGATATGGATAATTTTTTCATTCATCATGTACTTCATTCATTGTCAATTGCAAAGATCATCTCATTTAAATCAGGCACCCGAATTCTTGATGTGGGCTCAGGAGGGGGATTACCCGGAATGCCCCTGGCCATAATGTTTCCCGAATCCAAATTTACTCTTCTCGATTCGGTTGGGAAAAAGACAAGGGTAATATCTGCCATTGCTGATGAACTTGATCTTGAAAATGTAATAACAGTAAGAAAAAGAGCCGAAGATGAGGATGGTAAATATGATTTTATTACAGGCAGGGCAGTTACGCAATTCAACCAGTTTGTAAAACTGACCACAAAAAACATTTTAAGGAACAGTAATAACACACTGAAAAACGGGATCATTTACCTGAAGGGAGGAGAGATGAAAGAAGAACTTGCGCCGTTGATGGATAAAATCACTGTCTGGAATATTAAAGAATTCTTCAATGAGCAATTCTTTGAAACAAAAAAAATCATTTACCTGCCTCTCTGATTATCCTGAAAAAAATATTTTCCGGGGTTTTAAAATCTAAAAAAAGCTCTATCTTTGCGATCTCAATTGAAAAAAGTACTGACAATAAAATAATAAACTGATGAAAAGGACATTTCAACCATCAAGGAGAAAAAGGGCAAACAAGCATGGATTCCGAGAAAGAATGTCCACACATAACGGAAGAAGAATAATAAATGCACGAAGGGCAAAGGGGAGAAAAAAGCTCTCTGTTTCCTCCGAACTTAAAACAAAAAGCTGATACCATATTAATTATAACAGTAAAGAGGTGCCAGACAAGGCACCTTTTTTGTTAATTTTGGCCTCATCTCCAAATCCTATGAAGGAAATTCTTGATAATATCAGCAACCACGATGTCAGGCATATAGCAGATAAAGTTGTTTCGGGAACCCGTCTTACTCCCGGGGAGGGTTTGCTTCTTTATACCGAAGCCGACCTGTCTCTTCTCAGCTGGTTATCAGGTATTGTCAGGAGAAGAATCAACAGTAATAGTGCCTTTTTCAACCGGAATTTTCACATTGAACCAACAAATAAATGCGTATATAACTGTCGCTTCTGCTCTTATCACAAACCGGCCTCTGATCCGGAAAGCTGGGAATTCACCCATGAGGAAATGCTGGAGATAATCAAAAGATTCGATAATAAAGATGTTACAGAGGTCCATATCGTCGGGGGTGTTCATCCCTTACACGATCTTCATTATTATTGCAGCCTGATCCGGAAAATTAAAAATCATCGACCTTCACTCCATGTAAAAGCATTTTCAGCCATAGAGCTCGACTATATGATAAAAAAAACCGGAATGACAGTTAAAGAGGGGCTTGAAAAGCTTAAAGAGTGCGGTCTCGGCTCAATACCAGGAGGTGGTGCCGAAATATTTGATGAAAAGATAAGGGCTCAGATCTGCGATGAAAAAACATCCTCCGGAGCATGGCTTTCGATCCATGAGGCAGCTCATAAAACAGGGATACCATCCAATGCCACAATGCTTTACGGACATATAGAAAGCTATTCACACAGGATCGATCATATAGAGAGGCTTCGTAAACTACAGGACAGAACAGGCGGTTTTAATGCTTTCATTCCGCTGAAATTCAAGAAGGAAAACAACATCATGTCGTACCTTGGTGAAGTAAGCACAATCGAAGATCTTCGTAATTATGCCGTTACCAGGATCTACCTCGATAATATACCGCATATTAAAGCATACTGGCCCATGACAGGAAAAGATGTTGCTCAGTTAAGCCTTTTATTCGGCGCTGACGACCTCGACGGAACAATTGAGGATACCACAAAAATATATTCCATGGCCGGAGCCGGGGAACAAAATCCGGTGATGACAATTGCCGAGATAAAAAATCTTATCAGCGAAGCCGGATTCGAACCTGTCGAAAGAGATTCATTATACAATAGATTATAACAATAATTTTATCAATACATTTGCGTTATCACTAATGGACAACTGCCTCTATGAGCTTAAAGAAATTTATTTTCAGTAAACTATTCCTGAAACATCTTGCCCTGGCCATAATTATTGCAATAGGAGCGCTTCTCCTATTACTCCTCTGGCTGAATTTCTATACAAGACATGGCCAGGCACGGCCTGTTCCGGATTTTACAGGTTTAACAATGGAGGAGACTGAAGCACTGGCAAAAAAAAGTAAGATGAACTACCAGGTCATTGATTCGGTTTATACCTCGCTTGTTCCGCGCGGATGTGTGGCAGAACAAAATCCCGAACCCGGATTTAAAGTAAAAAAATGGAGGAACATAATACTGACAATCAATGCTTTCCGTCCAGAAATGGTTGCGGTGCCCGACCTCATTAATTTGCCGTTAAGGCAGGCAAAAGCAATAATAGAGAGTGCAGGTCTGGAAATGGGGAAAAAAACCTATAAACCTGATCTTTCAATTGATGTTGTACTTGCTCAGCAGTATAACGGGAAGGAGATTGAACCAAATGATTCCCTTCAGAAGGGCTCCTTTATTGACCTGGTGCTTGGGAAAGGCCTGAGCAATCAAAGAACCAAAGTACCTGATCTTATTGGCATGAGACTTGATCCCGCGCGTGACAGGATCAATGGAACATCACTGAATCTCGGTACTTACATTTTTGATAATACCGTCCGCACCAGCGAGGATACAATAAATGCTTTCGTTTACAGGCAAAATCCTGATTACAGGGACGATGCAACGATCCAATTCGGATCATCCATGTATCTCTGGCTGACAGTGGACTCTCTTAAACTGCCTCTTGATTCGGCGCTGGTGGCCTTGCCCGATACGGCACTCCCTGCCGTATATTTTCCCGGAGCAGCTATTTGATTTATATGATAAAAAGATCAATAATAAATATCATTCTGTTTTGCTTATGTATTAATCATGCTGAAAGCCAGGAGGTTGTTACAGGTCTGCAAACCAACAGACTGCTGAAAAATGCCAAACCTTTTTATGCCGGATCCAAGTCATCAGCCGGAGATACCCTTGAACTTCCCTTCTTTGATGATTTCTCGGGCCGGTCTTTTTTACCTGACACATCAAAATGGTCGGATGTTTATGTTTTTATTAATAATACATATACTGATAAACAGATCACAGCCGGTGTAGCCACCTTTGATGCACTTAACAGCACAGGAGAATTATATGAAACTGCTTCATCTATTCAGTTTGAAGCTGATCATCTTACCTCACATCCTCTCAACCTGGACTATCCTGCAGGCGAAAACATAAGGCTCAGCTTCTGTTATCAGGCCGGCGGATTGGCAGATTTACCCGAAGAAAACGACAGTCTCACCCTCCAGTATTATGCACCTGAAGAAGGAAAATGGTATTCTGTTTGGAAAAGTAAAGGAAATAGTTATCCGGATTTCAGATCGGTGATAATAGGAATTGACCAGGACCGGTTTTTAAAAAAAGGGTTCAGGTTCCGTTTCATAAACTATGCAAGCCTCAGTACTAACCTCAATGACCTTTCACTGATAGGGAATTGTGACCAGTGGAATATTGACTATGTACTGCTTGACAAAAACAGGGAGCCGGACGATACAACCTATGCTGATGTGGCCTTTACTCTCCCCTTGCGTTCACTTCTTAATAAATATGAGGCCATGCCGTGGAAACAATTCCAGGAAATTCAATATCAGGAAATGGGCGATTCCATAACCATTCATTATCGCAATAATGATATTATTATAAGAAACGTGACCAGGAACTTTGAAATATGGGATCTCTACAATATTTCTCCTCCTAAGTCATTCACTGCCGGAGCGATGGATATATTTCCTTCATCAGCTGTTGACTATAAAGCTGAACTTATCTATACATTTAAAAATGAAAATCCTGACTCTGCATTGTTCCTGATAAAATGCTGGCTCATCACCGATAATTTTGATCCTAAAGTGAATGACACAATGGTATATTACCAGCATTTCAATAATTATTTCGCTTTTGATGACGGATCAGCCGAGGGAGGATACGGTGTTAACGGACTTGGATCAAACAATGCAATGGTGGCTTACAGATTCAAGTCATTCATACAGGACACACTAAGAGCTGTTCAGATATGCTTCAACGACAGTTACATGAATTCCAACCAGCGGTTGTTTGACCTGATGGTTTGGGATGATGCAGACGATAGTCCCGGAGATGTCCTCTATACACAGGAAGAGGTGATGGTTAAACTGACTGATAACCTTAACGGATTTCACACGTACGTATTTCCTGTCTCCGTCCCTGTTGATAATACTTTCTATGTTGGATGGAGACAAAGATCAGATGCATTCCTCAATGCAGGACTTGATATTAACACACCTCATAAAGGCAGGCAGTATTATTGGATCAACGGCAATTGGAATACTTCACAGATATCCGGCTCAGTTATGATAAGACCTGTTTTGGGCCCTTCTCTTGTTACATCAGTCAATGACATGCGTTACAGGAATGACAATATACTGCGTTTCTGGCCCAATCCTGCAAATGACTTCATAATTATTGATCCCGGTGATTCACAGGCTGCCGGTTTGCTTAATATTTCTATTTTCGACCTCCAGGGACGTGAACTGATAAATGTTCCATTGAGAGGAGACAGAATCGATATATCATCATTGCGTGAAGGTCTGTATATTATAACTGCACACGATAATGGAAGATCATTGGGATATAATCGTCTCGTTAAAACAAAGTAACCGTTATAAATGGCTGAAGAGGAATTAGTTGAACAACAGGAGCTCTTTGAACATCACAGGTTCATGGTTGATCCCGGCCAGTCACTTATCAGAATTGACAAATACCTCTCTGCCAGGATGGAAAATATTTCCAGGACACGTATCCAAAATGCTGCCAATGCCGGCAACATACTGGTAAACAACAAACCGGTGAAACCAAATTACAAGGTTAAGCCGGATGATATTGTACAGATAGTACTGCCGAATCCTCTCAGGGAAATTGAGCTGATTCCCGAAAATATTCCTTTTAATATTGTCTATGAGGATGATGATGTTATTATTGTAAACAAGGAACCGGGGATGGTTGTACATCCTGCTTACGGCAATTATAGCGGCACACTGGTCAATGCACTCATGTGGCATTTCAGGGATCTTCCTCTGTTCAGCTCTGGAGAGCTGAGGCCGGGACTTGTTCACAGAATTGACAAGAACACATCAGGTATTCTGGTCATTGCAAAGAATGAGCTTGCCCTGAACAAGCTATCAAAACAATTCTATGAACGTACCACCGACAGAAAGTATATTGCACTGGTCTGGGGTACTCCCGATCCACGGGAGGGCACAATAACAGGCAATGTGGGAAGAAATATCCGCGACAGGAAGATCATGCAGGTGTTCCCCGACGAGAGCCAGGGAAAACCGGCAATAACACATTATAAGATCATTGAGGAGTTCGGTTATACTTCACTTATCGAATGTAAGCTCGAAACCGGCCGGACACACCAGATAAGAGTTCATTTCAGCAGTATCAGACATCCTCTTTTCAATGATGATGAATATGGCGGAGACAGGATCCTGAAAGGAACAACATTCAGCAAATACCAGCAGTTTATAAAAAACTGTTTTAAAATACTTCCACGCCAGGCACTTCATGCAAAATCACTGGCATTTGATCACCCGGCAACCGGCAAGAGAATGTTTTTTGATTCTGAATTACCTGAGGATATGCAGCAGGTAATTGATAAATGGCGTAAATATATCTCGTTTAGATATTCTAACTGAAATTCGAAATAATTATTAAACTAAGTTATACAGAGTTATATCAAATACTATAATTCCCGGAAATGCAACAATAATAATTGTTAGTAAACAGCTCCTTTTCATTTTTTATATTCTTAATGTTTTATCAGAGGTAAATAATATCATATTACTCACATTAATGATTAATTTTGATTTTATAATTAAGGAAACACATGAGAAATATTGCCATTGTTGCAGGAGGTGATTCCTCAGAATTTGAAATATCTGTGAAAAGTGCAGCTGCGGTGAATAGTGTTCTATCTTCAAGGTACACAATTTTTATAATTATGATCAGGGGTGTAAACTGGTACTGGGAAGATAAAAAGGGGCGTTATCATTCCATTGACAAGAATGATTTTTCTCTTATCGTTGATGATTCAAAAATCAGGTTTGATGCTGTCTTTATTGCCATTCACGGGTCTCCGGGTGAAAACGGACTGCTCCAGGGCTACTTTGATATAATGCAGATCCCTTACAGCAGCTGCGGATCCTTTTGTTCAGCCCTCACCTTTAACAAACAGGCCTGTAAGCTGTTTCTGAAAGAGTACAGGATCCCTATGGCTGAAGCTGTCCTGATACGAAAAAGTTACCAGATAGACCCGGAAAATATTATCGGACACACAGGATTACCCTGTTTTGTAAAACCCAATGACAGCGGATCAAGCTTCGGGGTGACAAAGGTCATGGACAAGGATAATCTGATGTCAGCTGTTGAGATTGCATTTAAGGAAAGTGATGAGGTTCTGATCGAGACATTTATGAATGGAAGGGAGGTGGCATGCGGCATTATCAAGAGCAGGAAAAAGACTCTCGTACTACCCGTGACCGAGATAATAAGCAAAAATGAATTTTTCGATTTTGAAGCTAAATATACCCCCGGGAAATCTGATGAGGTTACTCCGGCTAAGCTCTCATCTGAATTGACCAAAACTATAAAGGATTTAAGTTCAGAAATTTACGATTTACTTGATTGTAAGGGCATTGTAAGAGTAGATTTTATCATTATAGGTGACAAGCCCTTTTTCCTTGAAATCAATACCGTACCGGGGATGACTCCCGAGAGTATAATCCCAAAACAGGCTGAAGCTGCCGGCATTGATCTGCAGGAGCTTTACTCGATGGTTATTGAAGATTTGTTTATATAATAAAGGCGTTAGGTCTTTAGGATTATGCTTTTTATTCATTTGCCTTTTTTAATGCACTTGTGGTAGTAAAGTATTTTGTAATTATACCAGCCACCTCCCATTCCGGAAGACTACCTTCTTTCAAGTATTCGAGGAACTTTGAGGTTACCTGTCCAAAATGTTCTTCATGAGTGGTCCTGTACTTCCCTGGTATGTTGATTTTCAATACATTCTCATTCACCGCTTCAACGGAAAGACTATCATATGGAAAAGCTGCCAGCTTCTCTTCAAGCTTTGTTGTGAAATCGTTCATATTGGTTGCCTTTATGTTTTCGATATAAAGTACAGGTATAAAATTCTCTTCAGTTCCCTGCCTGATCACAAGATCGCATTCGGTTCCGTGCATAACCGAGTAGTGGGTGTCTCCGCCACCCGGGGGTGCTTCGTAATTCCATGTAACAGATACTTTTGCCCACATTCCCCTAATCTGGTAGAGCATTTCGCCATTGGCAAAAACATTCAGTTTACCATTCTTTACATCCTTCTGAAGGTAATCAGGAAATTCTTCAAGGCCCGTAACCTTTCTAAATTCCTCCTTATTTATTACTGTGGGCCATCTTTTCGCCTCAACCATATTAATATCGGAAGGATCAAGTATTTGTTCCGGGAAGCATTCCCATTGTATAAGGTCGACAAGATGTGTTGTTACGTCAACAATCCCCTCGCCCTGCTGCTTAACATCAAAGAACCAGGCCGGACGCAACAGGGGTGTTCCCGATACTATCTTTGAAAAATGGTGTACACTTACCTTTGTAACTGCCGGTTCCTCCTTTGTTCCGGTCATCAGGTTTCCGAAGATCTCCTCCTCTGAAGAGAGTAGTTTCTGAAGTACAGTTGTCACCTCATATCTTTCAGTCATAATATCATAAAGCAGAATCCTTTTATCTTTTGCGATTAAAAAGGCTTCCTCAAGCTGTATAAAATCCTCAGGATAAATAATCATGGGTTTATCTGCCAGCACATTCAGTCCGGCATTCACAGATCTTAAAATATACTCATCTTTTTTCTCATTATTACCAGACAATACAACTACATTGCCCGGTTTCTCTTCCAGCATTACTTTCAGGAAATCTTCACCGGTATAGACTATCTCATTCCATTCTGTCGGATTATCAGAACGGCTGTTGTATGAATTTATCCTGTCTATATACTGCTGACAATCAGGACCTTCCGGGGCATAAACATACACATCAGGAGAAACCTCATCGTACATTATTTTCTGGACCAGGGCTGCATGAAAATGTCCCGGATCAACAGTTATCAGATGTACCAGATAGCTCTTTTGCATGGCATCCTTTGATTTTTTATCAGATTGTTTTTTTGCTCCACCCGATCCGCATGATGCCAGGATAAGGGCAGGGAGGATTAATAAAAGCACGTTTCCCATTTTCAACTATGCTATATGAATGAAATCAGGCTGTATATATCTGTTTTGAATTGTTTTTTACCGTTGTGATGAATGCGTGTATATTTTCATCCCTGGTATCAGGAGCCATCCCTCCACCTACTGACCATATTATATTATCATGGTTATCTATCTCACCGAACGCTTTTTGTACAGCAACTTCAACCTCTTCGGGTGTTCCTGCAGCCATTATATCTCTTGGAGGAATGTTTCCTGCCAGAATTACCTCAGTACCGGCAAGGTTCCTGATCTCTCCCATCGAATGCCTGTATGAGAAATTGAACATGTTAACACCCATTTCCTTAAGATGACCGGCTGTGATCAATCCGTCGGCATCATTATGCAAAAAACGCACTTTGGCTCCGGTTACTTCAAATATCCTTCTGAAACTGGGGATCACAAATTCCCCGAATTCATTTTCCCCTACGAAGCCTATAATGTCGTCGAGCAGCAGTACTCCGTCTATTGACGGAAAGCAATCTCTCTGCCAGCTTAACCAGTCGCAGACAAAATCAGTGATCTTGTTAAGAACCCTGTGAGTGCCTTCAGGATCGAGGGCAAGAGCCATCATGAACTCTGTTGTTCCCATGAGGAAGCTTGCTATGTTGAAAGGTCCTCTTGCAACAGCAAACCTTATCTGATGGTCAGTATCCCATATTGCCCTTTCATTGTTCTTCAGTCTTCTGATCATAAAAGGCAGCAATCCGTCGGTTTTAACATTTGGCTGCGGTAGTGAATCGATATCTCCGGTAATAATTTTTTCGGCATGAGGGAATTCATTTTCCGGGAATATCATCCTTGATCCGAAAGCAGATGGTTCAGTGCACATGCCGTATTCTGACCAGAATCCCGGCATAAACCAGGTATCCGGAAATGTAGTTATTACCTTAAGGTTAGCTTTTAACCAGAACTCGTCCGATACAAAGTAATCAATTGTAGAAATGCCATACCAGCCTGGTATCCAGGGACTATCAATGATAAATCCTGTCGGCTGATAATTCAGCTTCTCCCCTTCTATAAGTCTTATAAGATCATCCCATGAAGAATTACGCATAGTATTAATAATAGGCTAACTCAAAATAATTTATCGACTAAATTAAATAAATTATTTCTGCAATAATAATATTATTGTCTCCTATTCCCCCGGTTCAGAATTTTAATGTCTCAAATCTGTATGAATCTATGGGATCACAGGTACAGATCAGGTTACGGTCGCCATAGCCGTCATCAATACGACCGGTTGAGGGCCAGAATTTGTTTTCTATTATCCACCCGGCGGGGAATGCGGCCTTCTGCCGGTCATATTTATAGTTCCATACATCGGCAGTGACAACTCTTACTGTATGAGGTGCATTATGAAGTACATTATCCTCTCTGTCAGCTTTGCCCTCAATTATTTCCTGTATCTCGTTCCAGACCGACTTCATGGCATCAATGAATTTATCAAGTTCCCTGAGGGATTCGGATTCTGTAGGCTCCACCATCAAGGTACCATGTACCGGAAATGAAAGTGTTGGTGCATGGAAGCCATAATCCATAAGTCGTTTGGCAATATCAGCTTCGGTTACTCCGGCCTCCGCCTTAAAATTCCTGCAGTCAAGAATCAGTTCATGTGCCACAAACCCTGAGGTACCGGTATAGAGTGTTTTATACCATTTTTTAAGCGAAAAGGAAATATAATTTGCATTCAGTATCGCATATTTTGTTGCCTCTGTTAGCCCGTCAGGGCCCATCATAAGTACGTAAGCATGTGATATTGTAAGTATATGGCCGCTCCCGAAGGGAGCTGAGGCTACAGCTGTCGCAGCATGGCTTCCGCCGGTTTTTACCAGCGGATGTCCGGGCAGAAATGATGCCAGGCTGTCGTTTACCAGTATTGGCCCCATGCCCGGGCCGCCTCCTCCATGCGGAATGGCAAATGTCTTGTGAAGATTCAGATGACAGACATCTGCCCCTATGTATCCAGGACTGGTAAGTCCCACCTGTGCATTCATGTTTGCTCCATCCATATATACCATCCCCCCGTTTGAGTGGATGATTTCAGTCATTTCAACAACAGCCTCCTCAAAAACACCATGTGTTGAAGGATAAGTTATCATAAACGCTGCCAGTTTTTCCTTATGTTCTTCCGCTTTTTTCTTCAGATCCTCAACATTTATATTGCCCTTTTCATCACAATCAACAACTACAACCTGCATACCTGCCATCACAGCGCTTGCCGGGTTTGTTCCGTGTGACGACGAAGGAATAAGAACTACATTCCTGTGAGATTCACCCCGGCTCTGATAGTATTCCCTAATGACCATTAGTCCTGCATATTCACCGGCAGCCCCTGAATTAGGCTGAAAGGAGATAGCTGAAAAACCGGTGATCTCCTTTAATGCGTCACCCAGTTCATCCATGAGCTGGTAATATCCCAGAGCCTGATCTTTGGGTACAAAAGGGTGTATATCGGCAAATTCCGGCCAGCTCATTGCAAACATTGCGGTTGCCGGATTCAGTTTCATTGTACATGAGCCAAGGGATATCATGCTGTGAGTAAGAGAGAAATCCTTCCTTTCAAGCATTTTAATGTAACGCATCATCTCCGTTTCACTGTGGTAGATGTTAAAGGAGGCTGCTTTAAGATATTCTGTTTTCCGAAGGAATTTTGCATCAATGCATTTACAGTCACAGTAGGAATTTACCGGTTCATGTTTCCCCCCTGCATCCTTTGCAAAGATCTCAAGTATATCGTTAATATCGGAGAAAGAGGTTATTTCGTCGGTGCTTATGCTGACTGTATTTTCATCAGGGTAGAAGAAGTTTATTCCTGCGGCTTCCGAGAGGCTCCTAATATTATTTACATTATTCACCCTGATCCTGATTGTGTCAAAAAAGATGGTATTTACCTGATTATAGCCAAGTTCTTTCAGTGAAAAGCTCAGTGTACATGCAGACCTATGGATATGAGTTGCTATTCTTTTCAATCCCTCCGGGCCGTGGTACTGGGCATACATTCCGCTCATGGTTGCCAGGAGAGCCTGGGCTGTGCATATATTTGAAGTAGCCCTTTCACGTTTAATATGCTGTTCTCTGGTTTGGAGTGCCATTCTTAATGCTCTGTCTCCCTGGGCATCAATCGATACTCCAATAATTCTTCCCGGCATGCTTCTTTTCATCTCATCCCTTGTGGCAAAATATCCTGCATGAGGTCCTCCGAAGCTCATTGGCAAACCAAATCTCTGGTTTGAGCCCACTACAATATCCGCTCCCCATTCTCCCGGGGGAGTGAGAATCGCGAGACTCATCAGGTCAGCTGCAACGCCCACGAGGACTCCGGCAGAATGAGCCCTCTCTGTAAACTCCTTATAATCCCTTATCTCTCCTGATGCAGCAGGATACTGAACAAATGCCCCGAAGACCATCTCATCAAAGAGTGCCTCATCATATTTCCCAGTAATAAGCTCAATGCCAAGAGGTTTAGATCGCGTCTTAATCACTTCTATAGTCTGAGGGAAGATATCCTCATCAACAAAGAATTTATTTCCACCCGTCTTGACTGCTGCCCGCGACCTGGCGTTAAACATCATTATCATGGCCTCTGCAGCCGCAGTAGATTCATCAAGCAGTGAGGCATTAGCTATTTGCATACCTGTAAGCTCAATTATCATTGTCTGAAAATTCAACAGGGCCTCAAGCCGTCCCTGTGATATTTCAGCCTGATAGGGTGTATATGAAGTGTACCATGAAGGATTTTCCAGCACATTCCTGATGATCACCGACAACAATGCCACTCCATAATAACCCTGTCCGATAAATGAACGGAATATTTTATTCTTTGCCCCGAGTTTTCTGATATGGTTCAGATACTCATATTCGCTCATTGCCTCCGGCAGGCTGAGGGATTTTGAGAGTCTTATTTCCGGGGGCATTGTCTTGTCAACTAACTGCTCCAGGGAATCCACGCCAATAATCTCAAGCATCTTCGGCAATTCATGATTGCGCGGGCCGTTATGACGGTTAACAAATTTATCAAAAGACATATATTCTGATTTTTTAAAATCCATATTGTTCATTTTATACTACTTACTATCAGGATTGTTTGCAGAATTCTCCTGCAAATTTAAAGGTATTTACTTTACCTGAAGTAGGGGTTGCTGTTCATTTCCTTTTCAATAGTTGTTGCCTCACCATGGCCGGGATAAACAACGGTTTCAGGAGGGAGGGTAAATAGCTCTCTCTTAATGCTCTCAATAAGTGTTTTACGGTCACCGCCTGGAATATCGCTCCTTCCAATGCTTCCAGCGAAAAGAGCATCACCCGTAAATACAACCTTCTCTTTTTCACTGTAAAAAGCAAGGCTTCCCGGGGCATGTCCCGGCACATGCAAGGCAAGAAGGGTTTCTGATCCGAATGAAATCACCTGTTTATCAATAATAAAGCCGGCAGGATCAGCAGGTGTATCCATTGTCAAACCAAAAAACATTGCGAATTGTTGTGCATTTTGCCTGTTCATCTCTTCCTCGGCATGACAGTAAGCTCTAAGATTATATTTCTCAAGAAACATTCTGTCGCCGAAGATATGATCGGGATGACAGTGTGTATTCAGCAGAAGAACAGGCTCAAGTTTTTTCCGCCTGATGAGATAATCAAGTTCTTCAAATTCACCCCCATCGCAGCAGCCACAGTCGATTACGGCACATTTGCCTTTTTTATCTGAAAGGATATATGTATTGACATCAATAGGGCTAAAGACAAGTTTAGATATTTCCATAATTATTTATTATCCGTTCACTTTCCCTTTAAGCATGGGAACAAAAGCAAAAAAACCGTGAGAGGAATAATCAAAAGTATCTTCTCCTGTCCGCTGTACCAGGGTCATAACCTGTGTTCCACCCCCTCCAAGGGGGACAACCAGCCTGCCACCGGTTTTAAGTTGTTTCAGAAGGATTTCCGGTATTTCCGAAACTGCGGCTGTAATGATTATTCCGTCAAAGGGTCCGTACTGCGATTTGCCTTCATAGCCGTCGCCATAAAAGAAATCAGCAGAATAACCGAGTGAGGTAAGTTTTACCTGGGCTTTAAGAAACAGCTCCCTGAATCGTTCAATAGTATATACCTTTGCTCCCATTTCTGCAAGTATTGCTGCCTGGTAACCCGATCCGGTACCTATTTCAAGTATTTTATCTCTCTTTTTTACCTGAAGCAGCAAGGTCTGAATGGCAACAGTATAGGGTTGAGAGATTGTCTGGCCTGATGTTATGGGAAAAGCCTTGTCGACGTAAGCATGATTCAGAAAAGCAGGATCCATGAAAATATGCCTGGGGACGGTTCCTATAGCCCTCAGCACCTCTTCATCATCTATTCCTTTTCTTCGCAGCTCATCGACCAGTTTTTTTCTTTTGCCCTTTGCTTCAAAAGAGTCGTCTATATGGTCTCTTTTCATTTATTCTTAAAGGACAAAAATAGAAAAATTGTTTAACCGGATGCATGCAGTTTATCACAGGTTAATAAAAATTTTTATCTTCATGCAATCAAAAAATTAATTTCCCCGGTATTGATTACGAAACCCGATCCAGCCGGTATAAACAGAATTGATGATTCTCTGCAAGGCAGCAGAAGCCTCTATGACCGGATCCGGTGTATTGCTGATCCTCTTTTATCGGTGATTATTCTGATAGTTTTAAGTCCGCTGATAGTTATAGTAGCAGCAGTTATTAAGATCTCCGGCAGGGGACCAGTTATCTATACACAGGACCGGGTTGGTAAATACGGGAAGCCGTTTCTTATATACAAATTCAGATCCATGAAGTACAATTCCGAACATGGAAGGCCGCTTCTCTCGGGAAGCGATAAAGAGAGGGTGACAAATTTCGGAAGATTCCTGAGAAGATACCGTATTGATGAAATTCCAAATTTCATAAATGTAATAAAGGGAGATTTGAGAATTGTCGGGCCACGGCCTGAACGTCAGTTCTTTATTGATCGGATTTTGCTGACAGAACCCGGATATATTGAACTCCAGAAGGTTAAACCGGGCATTACTTCCTGGGGACAAGTGAAATTCGGTTATGCTTCAAATGTAGAAGAGATGGTTGAAAGGGCCCGGTATGATCTGTTCTATCTGAAGCACAGATCAATGTGGTTCGACCTTAAAATATTGATCTATACAATTGGAGTCATCGTCAAGGGCAAGGGAGTATAGAGTGCAGATGCTCAGGATAATCTGAATATTCCTGATGGTTTATATTCAGGGCCGCCAGGTTTGAGGATGCTCTCAAAAAGAATAACCTCTCTGACTGAAACATTTTGAAAAGTAATATCCCGGTATCTTTCAAGGGCTCTCCTGAGCAAGTCCGGATCCTTTATGGACTTAATCCTTCCAATTGTAATATGGGGCTTGAAAGGGCGATCCTCAATACTGAATCCTGTATCCCTCAGTCCTGTCACTACCAGATGGTTGAGTCGACCGAGCTCTGCTGAATTATCAATGCCCGTCCATATTACGCGCGGGTCATGGAAGTTTTTAAAGACCCCCGCTCCTGACAGATTAAAGCTGAATACGCCAAAACCCTGGCATACCTGCCTGAGCATTATTGCCGCTACCGTTATTCTCTCTTCTTCAGTATCACCGAGGAAAGCTAATGTAATATGAATGTTAGCCTGATCAACCCAGTTGATCTTATCATTTACCAATACAGCCTTAAGAGAATTGATCATTCTCAGCAGTGTCCCGTCAGGTTCAATTTTTATCCCGATAAAAATTCTTTTCACTTTTTTCCGGTTATGTTTTAAAGGATCATAACAATCCCATCCGGATATCCTGGATTATAAGTTCAATCAGTATATCTTCACCATAAGGGTCATATTCTGCCTTCAGGTTTGTGCCGAAAATACGTGCTATCCCCTGCCAGAAGGCAGCACTTATAAAACCCCGGTATTGGCGTATCAGGTCATATGAAGTATTATATGTTTCCCTGTCTATAAGCTTAATAAGCAGCTTCCCCTGGGTGAATGTCATATTTCTGATATCATCCTCATATTCTCCGAAAACATCTTTTTCCACATTCTTAATATAATCTCTTCTATCCTTTTCATTATCCATACGTACAAGTTCTGCATTTACCTCTGCCAGCCGGTTTCTTACGATAACGGCATAAGGGTAAACCTTTTTCAGATTATAAACAAGCCTTTCATACTTCCTGAACTGGGATCTCATCCTTCTCTCACTCCTGCCCTGATCACCGAGAACCACGACCTCTTTTATTTCGATCTCAGGCAAAATCTCTCCATCCCTTTTTACATTCTGCAGCAGGTAGATACGGTTTTGAATGGTATCATTTTCCGTTCCGGTTGTATCTGTCTGTCCTGACGCACAAATAAACAGAAATACAAATATTAATATCTGCAATGCCAGTTTCACTAGTATAACGTTCTCATGCAAAGTTATCAAATAACGGGCCATTTAATAACCATATAATAATTTTTAAAATCGCACCATAAATCACTAATCAGGGATGCCTGCCAGCTAAAAAAATTCAGAAGAAAAATGTGATGTATATCAAAATTACAATATTCATAACTCAGTTATCAGGGATGCAGGATTTACCGTTTGATTAAATATTGACTTTAGCAAAATTATTGTGTAATTTTGTTATATTATTCATTAAACTCGAGTATTATGGATAGCATTATCCCTGGTTATGAGTATGATATTTTCATCAGCTACCGTCAGAAAGATAATAAGTATGATGGATGGGTTACAGAATTCATCGATCACCTGAAAAGGGAAATAGAAGCAACTTTCAAGGAGGATATTTCAATTTATTTTGACGAAAATCCTCATGATGGATTGCTTGAGATACATAATGTGGATAAAAGTCTTGAGACTAAGTTAAAATCCGTTATCCTTATTCCGATCATTTCGCAGACCTACTGCGATCCCAACAGCTTTGCCTGGGTAAATGAATTTGTTGCATTCAATAAAATGGCTTCATCTGATCCTGTTGGAAGGGATATAAAACTGGCAAGCGGAAATGTGTGCAGCAGAATTATTCCTGTAAAGATCCATGAACTTGACGCTTCCGATACCGAACTGATTGAAAATGAACTTGGCTGCCGGCTCCGTTCCATTGATTTTATTTATTCAAGCGCCGGTGTTAACAGACCATTGAAACCGGGTGACAATCCCGATAAGAACCTCAATAAAACATTTTATCGCGATCAGATTAATAAAGTTGCCAATGCTGTAAAGGATATAATATACAGCCTTCACCCTGATGAGAAAAAAAGAGCAACAAAATCATACCAGACGAGTATGCAGGCTGGACAGATTGAAGGGAAACCTTTATCGGTTGCTGAAACATTTGCCCCGCCGAAACGGATTCCCGGTAAATACATTGCATCGGCAATTTTTGGATTGCTGGTTATTGTTGTATTAATCATATTTATACCAAAATTATTTCAAAAGACTAAATCGGAATTATCGTCAGGAGAGTTAATAAAGAAGGCTATTGCTATTTTACCTGTGTCGAACTTTACAGGTAATTCCGACCTCGATTATATTGCATCAGGAATTCAGGATGCTTTATGCGGCCAGTTAGGCCAGATAAGTAATCTGATTGTCAGACCCAGGGCATCTACCTTACAGTTCAGAGACAGTGAGGAGCCGATCCAGCAAATTGCTAAAAAACTAAGTGTTAATAATATTGTCGAATCATCAATAAAGGGATCTGAAGATAATCTTCAGATTGAAGTAAGACTGATTGAGGCCTTTCCGGATGAAAAATATATCTGGAGTTCCACATTTAATCAGAACTGGGAAAACATCACCAACATCTATAATGAGATAATACATCAAATTATGGATGGAATTAAAATAACTATATTACCTCAGGATGAGAAGAAGCTTTCTGATGAGATGGAACATGATCCCGAGATCCTTAAGCTTTATGACAGGGGAATTTATTATATGAATAAAAGAACACCAGAAGATTTTGAGAAGGGAGTAAAATGTTTCAATGAAGCAATTGAGATTGACCCGGCAGATCCGCTGCCTTATTTGGGTCTCGCTATAGGATACAGTACTGCCGGACATACTTCACCGGTATCGGAAAATGCCGCCGCCAGATCAAAGAGTTATGCACTTAAAGCCCTCTCCCTTGATTCAACACTTGCTGATGCTTATGTTGTACTTGCTGAAAAATATCTATATACCGGATGGGACTTTCCTGCTGCAGAAAAGTCATTAAAACGTGCATTGGAAATTAATCCGAACATACCTTCTGCACATTACACTTACGGATGGTATCTTTTTCTGATTAATAAGCCCGATGAAGCAGTAAATGAGATGAAAAAGGCTTTGGAAATTGATCCTATCGATCAGGTAAGCCAGGGATACCTTGCCTGGTTATTAGTTTTTATCGGAAGGTATGAAGAGGCTATAAAAGAGTCACAAAAACTATTGCAACTGCAATCAGACAGTACCCTTGCATATTATGTGATCGGATCAGCATATACTGAAATGAATATGCATTTCGAAGCGATAGAAATGCATACTAAAGGCCTTTCGATTGGCCCCGGATACGAGAATGGACTTGCCATTGCATATGCTCGTGCAGATCAGAAAGACAAAGCGATGGAAGTAGTTAACCAGATGGAAAAATACAGAGATTACTGGTGGTATGCTTACGGACTTGCACAGGTATATGCAGTACTAGGAGAAAAAGACAAAGCTCTTGATTGTCTTGAAATAGCATTTAAGAGTAAAGGTGATTTTGTACCATGGATGAAACGTGATCCGAATCTGAAATCATTACAGAGCGATCCAAGATTTATCGACATGTATAACCAATTGAATATTCCCGAATAGTTAATTAAAGATATCGGCAATTTTGTAAATCCTTTTTCTTTGTATAGCTTTCTCAAAAAACTAATTTTGAGAAAAGTCTCCATGTATGACTGTAAAGGTTGAAGATATTGAGGATCAGTCAAAATACAGACAGATCCTTACAGTTGCATACAATGACTTCACCGGTTTTGTTCTTGATTATCTGAGAAGAGGATCGGGAATGACGGTTTTGTACTGGTCAGTCTGTCTGATCTTCCATATTCCCGGTTTATGGAAATGGAGTTTGTCGCTGTTCCTTTTTGTTCATACGACAATGTGTGCCGGCGATTTTTATAATTTTTCTTTTGCCAGTTTCAGCACATCATCTTCCCTTACTATCGGGCGTATCCTGAAGGAATACTCATAACTGTTTTCCAGAAGGCGATACTGCGGATGTATACGGGCGCCCCAGGAGTCATCGCCTCCCACACCCATTTGCCCGAGATCGATGTTAAGGTTTACAAAATCACGTGGTTTAATATCATTTGTATGGGTATTTGCGCTCTTTGCATCATGTCTGTACATTGATAATTTCCCGGGCGATTCAAAATCGTCGTGGGTAAAATTGAGAGCTGCAAATGAGAACGGAGGTTCTCCGGTCACAAGGAGACCTGTGCCATTGTCGTCAGTCAGTGTAAGCCACTGTGTATCTGTTTTATAACCGTTTTCCTGGGGACGTATATATGGTACATACTGATCGGCCACGGTACTCTCATAAAGACCGATAAAGGCAGAAGTCTTCCTGTCGGCATAGTTTTCATGCGGTCCCCGTCCGTACCATTTAAGGTTTGTGAATTCGTCAGGCAGCTGCATCTGCATTCCCATTCTTGGCATTTCAGGTATCTTATCTGATACTTTGTTAAACGAATTGGAGATGATCATATCACCTGAACCGAAAATTGTATATACTGACGAATAACCGGCTATTTTTTCATTTTCATTTCCCGGGATATCATACCTGAAAATTATTACCACCTTTCCCAGATCAGGCTTAGTTATATTGGCTTTCGTTATAACAGCCCTTTCCCCTGCCTTCTTCCAGACACCCAGCCGACGATCCATTCCATTTCCGTAATCATTATCTGTCGGAGGCCGCCAGAAATCGGGTTCGGGACCTTTCCGGAACAGTTCCCTGCCCTTATAATTATAAGATTCCAGTCTTCCGGTTTCAAGATTAAAAACGATCTGCATGTCCACACCACTAACTTTCAGCTTATTACCCTCGGTGCTGGTCTGAAGTATTGTCAGTTTATCCTTTGATGGTATTGAGGATTTTTCTGCTATTGGCAGCCTGAACTGTTCAGCGGCATAAATATGATTCGGCGGAACACCGTTCCATTCTTCACTTCGTGATGCTCTTAAATTAAGAAAATACTCTGCACCGGGAACAGGTATTATCTCTTCAAACGGAAGAAGCACATGTGTTTTTGCTTTTGGTTTAAAATCGGGAATGGATAATTTCCCCGATTGTATTATTTTACCATCCGATACTATTTCCCAGTCAAAATTGAATTCCGACAGGTTGGTGAAATCATACTTGTTGGTAATTCTAATGAGTCCTTTAGCAAGATCAACAGGCTCAAAACCAATATACTGGTATACCTTCTTCACTTCATTAAGTCCCGGTTTGCCTGTCCTGTCGGGCCAAACAAGTCCATTAATGCAGAAATTGCCATCGCTTGGAATACCTTCTTCACCAAAATCGCCTCCATATGCCCAAAACTTTTCTCCGTTTTCGTCAGTTTGTAACAAACCCTGGTCTACCCAGTCCCACACAAATGCACCCTGCAGTTTTGGATATTTCTCAATTACATCCCAATAGTCCTGTAAATTGCCTGTCGAGTTACCCATCGCATGAGCATATTCACAGAGTATAAGCGGTCTGTCATTCTTTTCATCCATGGCATATTTTTCTATCTGTTCAATAGGGGAATACATGGGACAGAGTATATCAGTATGTCTTTCCGTCGTATTTGTATTCTTTTCCGCACGTTCATACTGCACCGGTCGTGTGTTATCTCTGTTTTTGGTCCACTTATAATTATTCAGGAAATTATGTCCGTCGCCGCCTTCATTTCCCAGCGACCAGATTATTACAGATGGGTGGTTCTTATCCCTCTCAACCATGTTTTGCATCCTGTCGAGATGTGCTTCTGCCCATTCAGGTTTATCGGCGAGAGTTATGTCCTTATTATAGCCCATGCCATGTGATTCAATATTTGCCTCATTAATCAGGTAAAGACCATATTTGTCGCACATTTTATACCACAATTCCTGCTGGGGATAATGTGATGTCCTCACTGCATTTATGTTATTGCTTTTCATCACCCTGATATCTTTCATTATCGTCGTCTCGTCAATAACATGTCCGTTCACATCATCATGTTCGTGCAAATTGGTCCCTTTGAGACAGACAGCGACTCCGTTAACAAGTAGCTGTGAATCAACAATTTCCACCTTTCGGAAACCAACCTTTGAGCTTACGCATTCCAGGATATTTCCCTTCTCATCCCTGAGGCAGATCACCAGGGAATAGAGTTCAGGTGTCTCTGCCGACCATTTCCTAATTTCGGGAAAACTCTTTTCAAAGTCAACCATGGCAGTACCTTCTTCAAGGGTTATATCCTTTTTTTCAGAAAAGACCTTCTGTCCGTTGTCAATGAGAGATGCTTCAACGGTGAAATCTTTTTCATGGGATTCCGTGCCTTTTAATGATACATCCAGTTTCATAAGTCCGTCCCTGTAATTATTTTCCAGATCGCCTCTGAAGAAGAAATCTGATATACAGGTTTTTGGTCTCGCATGAAGGAAAACGCTTCGCTGGATCCCGCTCAGCCTCCAGAAATCCTGATCTTCAAGATAGCTCCCATCGCACCAGCGATATACTTCAACGGCAAGAGAGTTGTTCCCTCTCTTCAAATACCTGGTAATATTAAATTCACCGGGTGTTTTGCTATCCTGAAAATAACCGACAAGCTGTTCGTTCACCCACACATAATATGCTGAACTAACTGCTCCTAAATTCAGAAAGATCTCTTTCTTCCTCCATTCCCGGGGAATCTTAAAATTTCTTTTATAAGAACCCACAGGATTCCATGAATGTTCAATGAATGGAGGATTCTTCTTATAAGGATAACCTATATTGACATAGACAGGGACATCATATCCCTTCATCTGCCAGTTCGATGGCACTTCAATATCATCCCACTCCCTGGTATCATAATCATCCTTAAAAAACCAGAAGGGTCTCTCGTCAGGTGAATTGGCACAGTGGAACTTCCATATGCCGTCCAGCAGTATGTAATTCGGTGAACCGGCTTTATCGGCTGTCAGGGCAGATACCTCATCATTGAAACTGACAAAAGTGGCATGAGGGGATTCCCTGTTCTGACTGAACATACCCGGATTCTCCCAGTCGCGGGGCTCCTTTTCCGTAAAAGCCACACCCTCATAATTGCTATACCTCTTACACGCAGTTGTGAAGAGTATTGCAAGAAGTAAATAAAATGATATTCTTTTCATCTTGTAAACATTAATAACCACCATAAAATTATAAAATTAGTATGATTCAAAAGAGTCCTGTGATCTTACCCGTTTGGTCAATATCTATTTTTTCTGCCGAAGGTTTGCCTGGGAGCCCCGGCATTCTCATTATGGAGCCTGCTATCGGGACAATAAAGCCGGCACCGGATGAAAGTTCTACTTCTCTTATCTTTATAGTGAATCCGCGAGGACGGCCCCTCTTGTTCTGATCGTCCGAAAGTGATTTTTGTGTTTTGGCAATACATACTGCCAGGTTACCCATTCCCAGTTTTTCGATTTTTTCCAGCTGGTTTTTAGCTTTTACCGTATATTCAACATGGTCGGCACCATACATCTTCCGGCAAATAGTATCTATCTTTTCCTCGAACGACCATGATCGTTCATAGAGCGGTTTAAAACTGTCAGGAAAATCAGCTGATGCCGTAAGGACCTGTTCGGCCAGTTCCACAGCACCCTCTCCCCCCTTTGCCCATGATTCATTCACAGCCACTTTCACATTCTGTGCCCTGCAGTGTTTTGTGAGGAGATCAAGTTCATCTCCGGTATCAAAATCAAACCTGTTGATAGCTACTATAGGGCTGAATCCAAAGTATTTCATGTTCTCGATATGTTTGTCGAGGTTGTCGAATCCTTTCTGAAGTGCCTCTGTGTCTTCATTCTGTAATTCTGACCATTTAACTCCACCATGATATTTCAGGGCCCTTACTGTTGCAACGATAACTACCGCATTTGTGGTTAAATTACCCACCTGTGATTTGATATCGAAAAATTTCTCGGCGCCAAGTTCGCTTGCAAACCCTGCTTCAGTAACTACAAAATCATTTAATGAGAGTCCCATTTTGGTTGCTATTATTGAGTTTGTTCCCTGGGCAATATTTGCAAAAGGTCCACCGTGTATAATAGCCGGAGTACCCTCAAGTGTCTGTACGAGGTTAGGCATAATGGCTTCTTTAAGAAGTGCAGCCATTGCACCCTGTGCTTTAAGGTCGCGGGCAAAAACCGGCTTGTCGTCGTATGTATAACCTATAAATATATTACCAAGCCTCTCTTTAAGGTCGACAAGATCGCTGGCAAGACAAAGTGTTGCCATCACTTCTGATGCAGCCGTTATATTATATCCTGACTGCCGTGGTATGCCTTCATTAGTCCCGCCCAGACCTATTACAATATCTCTGAGCGATCTTTCATTCATGTCCGTAACTCTCTTCCATTCTATTGTTCTGGGATCGATCCCCAGCTTCCCGTTTTTTAATTGTATATTATTATCAATCAGAGCAGCTAACAGATTATGAGCTTTTTCAACAGCGGCCATATCACCGGTGAAATGAAGGTTTATATCCTCCATGGGAATTACCTGTGAGTAACCACCGCCAGCAGCACCGCCTTTAATACCGAATACCGGTCCCAGGGACGGCTCGCGTAAAACAACCGTAGTCTTTTGCCCAAGGCGGTTCAGGGCCTGTGCAAGACCAATTGATGTTGTTGTTTTCCCTTCCCCGGCAGGAGTAGGCGTTATTGCCGTCACAAGAATCAGTTTTGCCTTTTTAACCTTTTCCTCATCAATAAAATGAAGAGGTATCTTTGCTTTGTACCTGCCATAAGTTTCCAGTTCATCCTGCGGGATGCCTAGCTTTGCGGCTATCTCAACAATAGGTCTTATCTTTGCCTCCTGGGCAATTTCAATATCCTGTTTCATCATATAATAATTTGATTTTAATGGTATGATGGAACCCACATGTAGCTGATTATTATAATATTGTGTTTAGCTTCGCTGAGCTCGCAAGCTCGGTTGTGTATGCAAATACATGTGGGTTTCATCACATAATCATCTTTTCGATCGGTATAACAAGTATTCCTTCAGCTCCGGCTGATTTAAGCTGGTCAATTCTCTCCCAGAATTCATCCTCCCTGACAACAGAATGAAGACTGCACCACCCTTTTTCGGCCAGAGGAAGTATGGTGGGACTTTTCATCCCGGGTAGTATACTGCAGATATCCGGTATTGCATCTTCAGGAGAATTAAGCAGTATATATTTATTCTCCCTGGCATTTTTGACAGATCTGATTCTGAAGAGCAGTTTTCCAAGGATATCCTTTTTATCACTGGAAATATTTTTATTGCCGATAATTATTGCCTGGCTCTCCAGGATGGTCACTACTTCGCGTAAACCATTGGTTAACAGTGTGCTGCCTGAACTCACTATATCACATACGGCATTAGCCAGACCTATTCCCGGTGCAATCTCCACACTACCGCTGATCTCTTCAATCTCGGCCGAAATTTTGTTCTGAGTGAAATATTTATTGAGAAGCCATGGATAGCTTGTTGCCACTTTTTTGTTGTTAAAGTAGCCTGGACCTGTGTATTTTTCCTCCTTTGGAACTGCCAGGCTGAGGCGACAATGTGCGAAACCCAGCTGTTCAAGGATCATCACATCCTTATTCTTTTCGCATACAATATCCTTCCCCAGAATACCAATATCGGCAACCTGTTGTTCAACATACTGGGGTATATCATCATCCCTCAGAAAAAGTATCTCCACCGGGAAATTCCTTGCGATACTCTTAAGCACACCTGTTCCGTTCTGGAATTTTATTCCACACTCTTCCAGAAGTTTGTGTGACTGTTCACTCAGCCGTCCGCTTTTTTGAATTGCTATCTTCAGTTTACTCATCATGTTTAAATTTAGCCTGAGCAAACCTGACAGAAACAAAAAACCCGCCTGGTTTACTCAGACGGGTTTCTTTGATATTTTTAAATACACATATCACTATTATCTCGCCTGAGAGCAAGTATGAAAGTGATGATTATGTATTGGTTTAAAAGCCATTTCTTAAAAATGTAAATGCAAAGATAATAAAAAAATATTAAATGAAAGAAAATACAAGAGAAAAATAAAAAACTATACTCTTTCAGCCACTATATCACCGACCTCCGAAGTAGAATAACCCATTCGGCCGGCACCGAGATCTTTGATTTTATTTGCTGTTACATCCATAATGGCCTGTTCTATTGCCACAGCAGCCTTCTCCTCGCCAAGGTGATCGAGCATCATTGCACCGCACGATATTGAAGCAAGCGGATTGATGATATTTTTGCCTGTATATTTAGGGGCAGAGCCGCCAATAGGCTCGAACATCGAAACACCCTCGGGATTTATGTTGCCTCCTGCGGCGATACCCATTCCTCCCTGGGTTATTGCCCCGAGATCGGTAATGATATCACCGAACATGTTCCCGGTAACTATAACATCAAACCATTCAGGATTCTTAACCATCCACATCACTGTAGCATCCACGTGATAATATTCACGGGTTATATCCGGGTAATCAGCCTTCCCGATTTCATGGAATGCTCTTTCCCAGAGATCAAATACATAAGTCAGCACATTTGTCTTTCCACAAAGGGCAAGGGTATTTTTCTTCTTCCTTTTCCTTGTGTATTCAAAGGCGTATCGCAGGCAGCGTTCAACCTGCATGCGGTTATATATCATATTCTGAACAGCCACTTCATGAGGAGTGCCTTTTTGAGTAACTCCTCCAACACCTGTATATACATCTCCTGTATTCTCCCTTACAACCACATAATCAATATGTTCCGGTCCTTTATCCCTGAGCGGGGTTGAAACACCAGGGTAGAGTTTCACCGGGCGCAGGTTAATATACTGATCCAGTTCAAAGCGCAGTTTCAACAGTATACCTTTTTCAAGTATTCCGGGTTTAACATCAGGGTGACCTATAGCTCCCAGGAAGATTGAATCACACTTTTTCAGTTGTTCAACCGCAGAATCAGGGAGTATTTCACCGGTCCTGAGATACCGGTCTCCTCCAAAGTCAAATTCTTCATAATTGAATTTTAATCCAAATTTTGAACCGGCTGCATCAAGTACTTTTTTACCTTCCCTTACTACTTCAGGACCCGTTCCATCACCGGGGATAACAGCAATATTGTAAGATTTACTCATATGGTTTTCGTATATAATAAGTATTAATGTGAAGTGTTGACTAACAGTGTGTCGGCTATTTTTAATTCGTTGTTTTCAACAATATTCAGCATTTTTTCCGTAGCCATTATTGCCGACTCGGTCTGATCGGCATCAAGTCCCCTGGTTCTGAATTCCTTTTTGTTGAGATTCCAGGTAATAACTGTTTCAACCAGGGCATCAGTCTTACCTCCCGGTGGAATTGATACCTGGTAATCGGTAAGAAGCGGGAGAGTTTTCCCGAGTGTGTCGTAGATGATCCTCAGCGCCTTCATGAATGCATCATACTGCCCGTCACCTGAAGATGTTTCCTGGTACAGGTTGCCATCAATCTCTATCTGGACACTGGCAAAAGGTTTCAATCCATATGAAAGCGAAAGCGAGTAGTTTTTAATAAAGATCTTGTAATCGGATATGTTTGAACCCAGAACATCGGCAATGATGAATGGAAGGTCGGCATTAGTGACATTTTCTTTCTTATCGCCAAGTTCGATTACACGCTGAGTAATTTTGTCAATAGATTCAGGACTGAGCGAGAGTCCGTATTCTTCAAGATTCTTCCTTATTGTTGCTTTTCCTGACTGTTTCCCCAGGGCATATGTTCTTTTCCGGCCGAATCTCTCAGGGAGTAGATTATTAAAATACAGATTGTCTTTACAATCACCGTCGGCGTGTACTCCCGATGTTTGCGTAAATACATTTTCTCCAATGACAGGTTTGTTTACAGGTATACGTATTCCGCTGAATGTTTCAACAATACGGCTAACCTTTGTAATCTCAAATTCATTTATCCCGGTTTCGACATTCATCTGATCGCGTAAAACTCCGATAACACTTGAAAGTGGAGCGTTACCTGCGCGTTCACCCAGTCCGTTTATGGTAGTATGGACTCCTTTTATGCCTGCTTTTACAGCTGAAAAAATATTGGCGACGGCAAGATCATAATCATTGTGAGGATGAAAATCAAAATGAAGTTCAGGATATCTGTCAATGATCTTTTTGCAGAAGAGAAATGTCTGGTCGGGATTAAGAATACCAAGAGTATCGGGAAGCATGAATCGTTTTATATACTCATCTTTCAATGAATCGAGCATGTACAGAACGTAATCCTCCGAGCTTATCATCCCGTTTGACCAGTCTTCAAGATAGATATTCACCTGCATATCAGATAATTCTGCTTTCCTTAATATCTCTTTAATATCTCTGGCATGCTGTTCGGGAGTTTTTCTCAGTTGTTTTTCGAGGTGCCTGAGTGAACCTTTACACAGCAGGTTTACAACTTTGCCTCCTGCCTTTTTTATCCAGTCAAGAGAAAGGTCCCTGTCGACAAAACCGAGAACCTCAACCTTATCAAGAAGATTGTTCTGACTTGCCCATCCGGTTATCTGCTTCAGGGCCTTAAACTCACCTGCCGAAACCCGTGCTGAGGCCACTTCAATACGGTCGACACCAAGATCTGACAGGAGAAGCCTGGCTATGTGAAGTTTTTCGAGGGGTGTATATGAGACACCCTGTGTCTGCTCACCATCCCTCAGGGTGGTGTCCATTATCTCTATTCTCATATTTAAGAGCATTTCTTAATTCATAAGCTTTAATTACATCTTTGATACTCAACAGGTAATCAATATCGTCAAGGCCTTTCATGATGCATTCCTTCCTGTAAGGGTCAATATCAAATTTTACAAACTCCCCGTCAGGAAGCACTGAAAATAATTGTTTCTCAAGATCTATTCTGACCCGCGTACCGGGATCATCAGTTACAATTCTTAAAAGACTATTAAGGAAGTCTTCGGGAACAATCACCGGAAGGAGTCCGTTGTTGAGTGCATTGTTACGGAAAATATCCGCAAAGAAACTTGATACAACCGTTCTGAATCCATAATCGGAGACGGCCCATACGGCATGTTCACGGCTTGATCCGCAGCCAAAATTCCTGCCGGCAACAAGTACTTCACCCTTATAACGGGGGTCATTCAGAACAAATCCTTCATTTGTCGATCCTGAATCATTATACCGCCAGTCGCGGAAAAGATTCTCGCCGAAACCTTCACGCGATGTGGTATTAAGGAACCTGGCCGGTATTATCTGGTCGGTGTCAATATTTTCAAGTGGAAGGGGGACACAGGTTGTTTCGAGTATGTCAAATTTCTTTTTTGGCATTTTATCAGATTGTTTTATTTTAATCATTTAACAGGTCCCTGGGATCGGTTATTATTCCTGTTACGGCAGCAGCGGCAGCTGTAAGCGGGCTTGCCAGCAGCGTTCTTGATCCGGGACCCTGTCTTCCTTCAAAATTCCTGTTCGATGTTGAAACAGCATACTTTCCTGCCGGTATTTTGTCCTCATTCATTGCCAGGCATGATGAGCAGCCCGGCTGTCTCAGCTCAAAACCGGCTTCGCCAAGAATTCTGTCAAGGCCCTCCTCAATTGCCTGCTGTTCAACTTTTTTTGATCCCGGTACAATAAGGGCTGTGATACCGGGAACCTTTTGTCTGCCTTTTATCAGACCGGCAAATGCTCTGAGATCCTCAATTCTGCCATTGGTGCAGCTGCCAAGGAACACATAATCGACGGGATGGCCTTTGAGACTCATTCCGGGTCTGAATCCCATATAATCAAGAGATTTTATAAATGAAACAGAATCTGAATGTGGTATTGTCTCATCCACTGCCATTCCCATACACGGGTTTGTTCCATAAGTGATCATCGGTTTGATAGTGCCGGCATCAAATTGCAGTTCACGGTCAAAAACCGCTCCCTCATCACTTTTCAAAGCTCTCCATTTCAGCAGCAGCGATTTAAAATCATGACGCTTCGATACTGCCGGAATCCTGTTAAGGTATTCATATGTAGTGAGGTCAACAGCGATATGTCCGCCACGGGCACCCATTTCAATGCTCATATTGCAAATCGTCATTCTTTCCTCCATATTCAACGATTCGACAGCAGAGCCGGCATACTCCACAAAATATCCGGTAGCACCGCCTGATGATATTTGTGAGATGATATAAAGGATCATGTCTTTTGAGGTGACTCCCTTCTGAAGGTTACCATTTATGGTTATCCTCATCTTTTTTGGTTTCGACTGCACTATACACTGCGATGCCAGAACCATCTCCACCTCGCTGGTCCCTATACCGAATGCAATGGTGCCAAATGCCCCGTGCGTAGAAGTGTGGCTGTCGCCGCAGACTATCGTCATCCCCGGAAGAGTGTATCCCAGTTCAGGGCCAATTACATGGACAATCCCGTTATCAGGATCATTAAGACCAAAGTATTCAATTCCCGACTCCCTGCAGTTTTCTTCAAGTTTTTCAACCTGGAGACGTGAAAGTTCATCCTGTATGGGCTGATCCTGGTTTATAGTGGGAATATTATGATCGGCAGTGGCAACAGTTTTCCGGGGACGAAAGACGGATGCTCCTCTTTGCCTTATTCCTTCAAAAGCCTGCGGGCTTGTTACCTCATGGATATAGTGCCGGTCAATATAAAGTACATCCTGCCCTCCCTGAATAGAACGAACCACATGGCTGTCCCATATCTTGTCAAAAAGTGTTTTCGGGATCATTTTATTTTTGAAATTGCATCAATAAAGGCCTCTACCGAGGCAGTAATTATATCAGTACTTGTTCCGAATCCATAGTATATCTTTTCCTGGTGTTCCACCTGCACATGCACTTTCCCCAGGTCATCGCTGCCTTTGGTAATTGCCTGAATCAGGAATTCCTCGAGATGTATTGTCTTGCTTATCAGTTGCTTAACAGCAGTGAATGCTGCATCGACAGGTCCGTTTCCTGAAGCTGTTGAGGTATGGACTTCACCATTTATCTTGAGTCCGACAGTGGCTACCGGGATAGCTGATTTCCCGCATGTAACCTGTAAAAGTTCAAGTTTGAGCGATTTTTCCCCCTGGAAGACCTCACCTGTAAGAATCCTGATATCCTCATCGTTTATCTCCTTCTTTCTGTCTGCCAGTTGTAGAAAGCGATGGTACAGTTCATCAAGTTCCTCTTTGTCAAATTTAAAACCGAGCGTTTCAAGGCGGTGATTCAGTGCAGCCCTGCCGCTTCGTGCGGTGAGGATGATTGATGATTCGCGTATTCCAACTTCTGAGGGATCAATTATTTCATAGTTCTCCCGGCGTTTGAGCACACCATCCTGATGGATACCTGATGAATGGGCAAATGCATTTCGGCCTACAATGGCCTTATTTGCCTGTACGGGCATACTCATTAGAGTGGAAACAAGACGGCTCGTACTATATATGAGCTTTGTATTGATATCGGTCCTCAGATTTAGATCATGATGGCTCTTAATAATCATTGCCACCTCCTCAAGCGAAGTGTTTCCCGCCCGTTCGCCAATACCGTTTATAGTTACCTCCACCTGTCTTGCCCCGTTAATGATACCCATCATTGTATTTGCCGTAGCCATTCCCAGGTCATTATGACAATGAGTTGATATGACTGCTTTGTGGATATTCGGAACATTTTCCTTCAGGTATCTTATTTTGGCTCCATATTCCTCAGGCATGCAGTAACCAGTTGTGTCAGGTATATTTACCACAGTGGCCCCTGCTTTGATTACAGCCTCTATCACCCTGGCCAGGTATTTGTTCTCACTGCGGCCTGCATCTTCCGCATAAAACTCAACATCCTCAACAAATTTTTTTGCATATTTTACTGCATCAGCCGCCCTTTTAAGTATCTCTTCGGGAGTTGATTTTATTTTGTATTTTATATGGAGAGAGGAGGTGCCTATACCTGTATGTATCCTCTTTCTTTTTGCATCCTGGAGTGCTTCGGCAGCAACCTCGATATCCTTTTTAACTGCCCGTGTAAGTGCACAGATCACGGGATTTGATATTGCCCTGGATACCTCAACAACTGATTTGAAATCACCAGGACTTGATACCGGGAAGCCTGCTTCTATCACATCTACTCCGAGAGCTTCAAGGGCTTGGGCAACCTGGATCTTTTCAATTGTATTAAGCTGGCATCCGGGTACCTGTTCGCCGTCTCTGAGGGTAGTATCGAAAATCGTTACTTTTTCGTTCATAGTATTTTGTTTTTCATGATTATTCTTTTATCGGCCTTAACTTTCTGACGGCAGCTCCAGCTTTCCATAGTTCTGAATTACCAAGCTCCCTGAGCTCGGCATCGAGAAGTTCCTTATAGTTTGGAGTACCTGTTGATTTAAGCACTCTCACACACTCCTCTCCCGATTTCACTCTTTTATAAAGTTCATAGAATACGGGGAGTGTGGCATCCCTGAATTTAGGCCGCCAGTCAAGAGCGCCCCTTTGTGCTGTTGCACTGCAATTTGCATACATCCAGTCCATCCCATTTTCATCAACCAGACGGATCAGACTCTGGGTAAGCTCCTCAACTGTTTCGTTGAAGGCTTCGGAAGGGCTGTGTCCATTCTGTCTAAGTACCTGGTACTGGGCATCCATGATTCCTGCAAGAGCACCCATGAGAACTCCACGTTCACCTGTGAGGTCACTGTAAACCTCATTTTCGAAGGTTGTCGGGAAGAGGTAGCCGGAACCTATAGCAATTCCGAGGGCTAACGTCCTCTCTTCAGCTTTACCCGTGAAATCCTGGAATACTGAATAACTCGAGTTTATCCCCGCACCGGCAAGGAAATTCCTGCGAACGCTGGTTCCGGATCCTTTTGGAGCACAAAGAATTACATCTATATCTGCAGGAGGAATAACTCCCGTATGCTCTTTGTAGGTTATTGAGAAACCATGGGAAAAATAGAGGGCATTTCCCTTATTCAGACAGGGTTTTAACCGGGACCATAAAATACGCTGGGCAGCATCGGAAACAAGATACTGAATTATTGTCCCTTTTGATGCTGCCTCTTCGACAGGAAAGAGAGTCTTGCCCGGTATAAAACCATCCTTAACTGCCTTATCCCAGTCGGCTTTGAATTCAGGACTCTGTCCCACGATGACATTAATACCGTTATCCTTCATATTCATTGCCTGGGCCGGTCCCTGAACGCCATAACCTATAACTGCAACAATTTCATTTTTAAGGACATCGCGAGCTTTGGAAAGCGGAAATTCATCCCTGGTAACTACATTTTCAACTACTCCGCCAAAATCAATCTTTGCCATAATATTTAGTTTTTAATTTATGTTATATATTCAAAAACCCCCCATCCCCCCTGAAGGGGGCTATTAACCCATTACATTCATAATCTGGTTATGGGTTTCAACCCCCCTTCAGGGGGGCAGAGGGGCTAGTTCTTATTATATTCCACATCTTCAGTTTTAAATCTGTGGGCCTCATCCATCTCCTTAAGATATGAGTTGAGCTCCCTGACCTGTTTTGTTATTGCCACCCTGCCTGAACGGACAAACTGAAGCACCCCAAATGGTTCAAGATAGGCAAGCAATTCAGCTATTTCGGCTTTATGGCCCGTCTTCTCAAGTACAATATATTCAGGCTTCACCTCAAGTATTCTGGCATGATATGACCTGACAATGGAATCAATTACATCTCCTGACATGAGTCCTTTGGTTGTTACTTTGAACAATGCTATCTCCTGGTAGATAATCTGATCAGATGTATGGACGAAGACTTTCAGAACATCAACCAGCTTTTCCATCTGTTTTGCCACTTTTCTTACCATGTCGGGTGTTGTTCTTACAACGAATGTAAGAAGCTGAACTCCCTTCTCCACCGATTCAGAAGCTGTAATGCTATCAATGTTTATCTGACGCCGGGTAAGTATTATGGTGATCTGGTTAAGAATACCTATGTGATCCTCGCTGAATAATGAAATTGTAAATTCCTGGTTTTCCATTTTATGATTTGTAGTTTAATGTTATTTCTGATACTGATGCTCCCGGTTCCACCATGGGAAGTACATTCCCCTCCTTTTCGATATGAATATCAAGGATATATGGCCCCTTTGCAGCCAGCATTTTCTTGAGAGAACTCCTGAGCTCCTTTCTCTCCGCGACCCTCTTCCCCGGGATGCTAAAACCCTCGGCTATCTTAATAAAATCGGGGTTGACCAGTTCTGTTGATGCATATCTTTTCTTAAAGAACATATCCTGCCATTGTCTCACCATCCCAAGGAATCCGTTGTTGAGGATAATAATTTTAGCAGGTATGTTATATTGCATTATCGTTCCCATTTCCTGAATGGTCATCTGAAATCCTCCGTCGCCGATAAATGCAATTACCTCTCTGTCAGGGTTTCCTATTTTTGCTCCTACAGCTGCCGGAAGCCCGAATCCCATAGTACCCATGCCGCCTGAGGTAACAAGACTATCAGGTTCAATGAATTTATAATAACGTGCGGCCGACATCTGATGCTGTCCGACATCGGTTACAATTATCGATTTACCATGTGTCAGTTCCGATATGTTCCTTACAACCTCACCCATCCTTATATCACCTGATTGGGGATCTGTTTCCGGTTTAATGACCTTCTCATATTCAATCTTATCGCAGATTCTGAATTCACGGATCCATGATTCATAAGATTTATGTTCCACAAGCGGGATAATATGCTGAAGGACCTCTTTTGCATCATTATGAATTTCAAGATCTATCGGTACATTCTTATTAATTTCAGCCTCGTCGATCTCAATATGTATTATTCTTGCATTTTTTGCATATTTTTTAAGATTGCCGGTAACCCGGTCATCGAAACGCATACCAATGGCAATTATAAGGTCAGCTTCATTGGTAAGCAGGTTGGGTGCATAGTTACCATGCATTCCAAGGAATCCTGCATACAGCCTGTGTCCCGAGGGGAATGATGAGAGACCCAGAAGAGTTACTGCCACGGGGATCCCCGTTTTCTCGGCAAATTCCCTGAGATCATTCACTGCTCCTGAAATAAGGACACCATGCCCGGCAAGTATAAGTGGTTTCTCGGCATGGTTTATCATTATTGCAGCTGATTCTATTGCCCTGGTATTCAATGGAATATGTGGATTGTAGCTTCTCAGGTAATTGCATCTTTCATATTTAAATGAGAGTTTTTGCTGCTGAGCATCCTTTGTGATATCGATCAGCACAGGTCCTGGTCTGCCGGTTGTTGCCAGGTAGAAAGCTTTGGCTATCATTGCGGGGATATCTTCAGTTTTCTTTATCTGGCAGTTCCATTTTGTAACTGGCATCGATACGCCGAGAATATCTGTCTCCTGGAAGGCATCTGTCCCGATGAGTGATGATACTACCTGGGCAGTTATGAATACCACCGGAACAGAGTCAAGATAGGCGTTGGCAATCCCGGTTATCAGGTTTGTTGCACCAGGACCTGATGTTGCAAAGCATACCCCCGGCTTGCCTGTGACCATAGAGTAAGCCTGGGCAGCGTGTGCCGCTCCCTGTTCGTGACGGGTAAGTATATGCCTCAGTTTGCTTTTATAATCCAGCAATTTATCGTATACCGGCATTATGGCTCCTCCGGGGTACCCGAAGATGGTATCTACTCCCTCTTCAATCAGGCATCTCAATAATGCCTCTGCACCTGTTATCTCTTTCTTACCGTTAATTTTTGCCTTCTCTTGTTTTGTTTCTTTTTGAGATTTCATATTTATTAATTTATAGTGCAATCATGCGATCTGATTATCTTATTATTTCTTTAACTTCTTCAGCCCTCTTCAACTTATTAAACCATCCTTACTGCTCCTTTATCTGCTGAACTCACAAATGCTGCATAAGCTCTTAATGAAGCAGGTATTTCCCGTTTCCTGGTTTCCGGTTTAAAGGCATTACTGCCTTTTGCTTCTTCTTTCTTTCGACGGGTTTTTAACTCATTATCACTTATTTTAATATTAATACTGCGATCAGGAATCTTAATCTCTATAATATCGCCGTTGCGAATAAGTGCAAGTGTACCTTCGGCGGCAGCTTCAGGTGAGATGTGTCCGACTGATAATCCGGATGTGCCGCCTGAAAATCTGCCATCGGTAATAAGAGCACATTTTTCACCGAGTCCTTTTGATTTGATGTAGGAGGTAGGATAGAGCATCTCCTGCATTCCCGGACCTCCTTTAGGACCCTCATATCTGATAACAACCACATCTCCTGCCTTCACTTTTCCGTTCAGTATCCCTTCAGAGGCCTCCTCCTGGGATTCAAATACAACGGCAGGACCAGAGAAGCTAAGTAATGCCCGGTCAACACCTGCAGTTTTTACAATAGAGCCATTTTCGGCAATATTCCCGAAGAGAACAGCTAATCCTCCATCACGGCTGTATGGAAATTCAATGCTTCTTATACATCCTTTTCTTCTGTCGGTGTCGGTTTCATCATACATGGTGTCATGAGATCCCATTACAAGACTATGTTTCATCGACGGTGCACTCATAAAAAGAGAATTTGCTTCAGGTTTTGCATTTCCACCCATAATATCCCAGTCTTTTATTGCCTCCTTAAGTGATTGATAATCAACACGTCTCACTGAGGTGTCTATAAGTTTGCCACGTTCAAGCTCTCCCATTATTGCCATTATGCCTCCGGCACGGTTAACATCCTGTACATGATAATAAGAGCTTGGAGCCACCTTGCATAAATTCGGAATTCTCCGTGAGAGTTCATCAACATCTTTAATTGTGAACTCTACTTTTGCCTCACTGGCGAGTGCCATGAGATGCAGCACTGTATTGGTCGAGCCACCCATGGCAATATCGAGCGCCATGGAATTCAGAAAAGCTGCCCGGGTAGCTATTGATCGTGGAAGTATACTCTCATCACCATCATAATAGTACCTGTATGTAAGATCAACGATAAGTTCTGCTGCTTTTTTAATCAGGTTAATCCTGTTGACATGTGTAGCTACCACTGTTCCGTTTCCGGGGAGCGCAAGGCCCAGGGCCTCATTGAGACAGTTCATCGAGTTAGCAGTGAACATTCCCGAGCAGGATCCGCAGGTAGGACATGCAGATTTTTCAATCTCTTCCAGTTCCTTTTCGCTGATGCTTTTGTCGGCAGCATCTATCATTACATCCACAAGGTCGAGATGTCTGTTCCCCAGAATACCTGCCTCCATAGGTCCGCCCGATACAAAAACGGCAGGTATATTGAGTCTAAGCGCCGCCATCAGCATTCCCGGAGTAATTTTATCGCAGTTGCTGATACAGATCATCGCATCTGCACAATGTGCATTGCAGACATATTCAACACTGTCGGCTATAAGCTCGCGTGAGGGCAGGGAGTAAAGCATACCCTGGTGGCCCATAGCTATACCGTCATCAATTGCTATTGTATTGAATTCGGCAGCAAAATATCCGCGATTCTCAATAATCCTTTTCACCAGCTGTCCGGTTTCATGAAGATGAACATGTCCGGGAACAAACTGGGAAAACGAATTGACAATGGCTATAACAGGTTTGCCGAAATGCTCCTCCTTCATTCCGTTGGCACGCCAAAGGCTCCTGGCTCCCGCCATGTTCCTGCCTGTAGTGGTTTTTGAGCTTCTTAACCTTTTCTTCATACTGAAAAAATTATTTTAAAAAAAAGCTTCCCGGTCATCCGGAAAGCTTCTGTACAGTTATAGTAATACATATTATTCCCGGATCATGTGCTGGGCACAATTATAAGGATGAGGGTAATAATATGTATTAAAGTTTTCGTCATTGTTTTTTATAAATCGACGGACAAAGATAGATTTTATTTTAATAGATCAAAGAAAAAGTTTATTTTTTTTAATTAAATTAATAAAAATGTTTTACCGGAGATTTATAGTAATTTTATTGTCAGAAAAATTCCTGCTATGAAGAAAATCATAATACTCTTCCTGGTAGTATCGTGTTTTTATTCAACGGCTGCACAAAAGAAGTTGACAGATTTAGTTGAATGTCCAAGGATCGAAAAGACAATCAACACCAACTGGACCTTCAATTATTATCCGAATGAGAACGCAGGAGATGGATATGAAGCTGCAGGTTATAATGATCTGAACTGGCCGACAATCAGTATTCCTCATACCTGGTCAACCTATGAGACCACAGGTGATATCCACCCTTTTATTAAAGATACATCGGAAAATGATACTCCCTACTGGTGGAGAGGATGGGGCTGGTACCGCAAGCATTTTGCTGTTAGTGAGAGGTTTGCAGGACAAAAGATATTTGTTGAATTTGAAGGGGTTCAGAAATACTGCAAGGTTTGGCTGAATGGAAAGTATCTGGGTGATCACAAGGGAGGGTACGGCTCATTTGATTTTGACCTGACCGGCCTTATTGTCCCTGGAAAGGATAATGTTCTGGCGATTGCTGTAAATAACAGGAAAAATGACGAATATAATATACCGCCGATGAATCCCGCCAACTTTGATGTTTACGGTGGTGTGAACAGGAATATTACAATTTCAATAAAAGAGAAGCTGTATATACCTATGCAGGGATCAGCATCACATGAAGGAGGTACCTTTATTACCACACCGATGGTATCAGAAAAAGCTGCAGTAGTAAGGATCCGGACCTGGGTGAAAAATGATTATGACCAGCCAAAGAATTGCATGCTGATTACTTATTTAATAGATGCTTCAGGAAAAATAATTCAGACAATAAAATCGAAAAATACAATTAACCCGGGACAGTTATACGAATTCGACCAGGTATCAAAGAAAGTAAAGAAACCACATCTGTGGTCACCGGATAATCCTTACATGTACCGGGTCTGCTCCGAAGTGACCGACGGAGTCAGTGTAACTGACAGCTATACAAGTCCCATGGGATTCAGGTGGTTCCGATGGGATTACAATGAGAATGCCCTGTATCTGAATGGCAAAAAGCTGATAATAAATGGCGGAATATATCGGCAGGAATATCCATGGCTCGGAGCAGTTGTGCCCGGCTGGATTTCTGCAATGGATTTCAAAAATTTTGCAGAGAAACGCCTGTGTAACTTCCTGCTTACTTACGGTCATCCTGGGAATAAGCAGGTATATGAACTTACAGATAATCAAGGCTTTGTGGTTATTGAAGAATCACCCAGCACAGGGAATCAGCCCTTCTCCGCAAAGATGCAGGAACAACAGATGAGAGAGATGATACGCCGCGACAGGAATCACCCCTCCATTTTATTCTGGAGCATGGGCAGCATGACAGATCATGCTGCAGACTCAAAGTATGCCAGTGCAGAAGATACAACCCGGATACTGACTGCATACCGGGTCACCGGCGGATCAGCCGGTTCATTTGCCAGGCACAGATATGATAACCTGGTGTTTAAGGTGCTTGAACAGTATCCTGCATCCGAAAGTGAGACAGTTGATCAGAAAACAGGGTCAGGAGAACCGGCAAAGATTGTAGTCAAAGGATCGCACAAGAAGATCGGAGCAAATCGCGGCTCAGTAGCCATAATAACTGCAGATATTGTTGATTCACAGGGCAATCACGTCATCGGGGCCGCAAACACAATTAAATGGTCAGTAACAGGACCGGCAACGCTGGCGGGACCACCGGTGTATGAATCGGTCAGAGGCAGATATAGTTCTGATCAGGGAGCAAGATATACGGAGATGCCGGTATTTAACGTGATAAGATCAACAGGGAAGGCAGGAAAGATACGGATCACAGTTTCAGCAAGCGGTCTCGCTTCAGGATCATTCGAAATTGATACAGAAGAAATAAAAAGAGACGATTCTGCAATAACTGAACCGGCCCTCAGGGATGAAGGACGCCGACTGGTACCCAAAGCTGTCCTGGTTATTGAGAGACTTGAAGAGGTGCCGGAGGAGATTAAAACAATTACAACAGATTTCAATCCGGGTAGTTCAGATAAAAAGGGATATTTAAAGGCGGTCAGAGAATTTATCAGCAGGAATAATCCTTCAGCGGATACATCTACAGTGGAATTCAGATCACTGGTTGAACTCTTTGCAGTATATCTGGTAAACAATAACGGACATCTTATGTCAGAAGATTATAATTTCAGTGCCGGCCATTATAATAATTGCCGTCTGATATCTGGTTATATTGATGCTACAAAGTTGCCGCCACTATTTAAAGAGGGGCTGAAGAGATACTATTTAGAAGCAATAATAAAGCATGGAAGCGAAAAAAATGCAGGCGATGAGATGAACTGGATGAACTGGATCCCATCAGGAGGAATTGTGGTAATTTCCCGGGAAGAAGGCAGTGGTGCGGAATGGCCTCAAGGAACAGTTATTACCAATGAAGATGAACTTGTCGACCTG
>Ga0307420_1000085_pt1 | contig 39737 bp, 46 predicted proteins | sample SalMarWE160240MG_2_FD_202167 | JGI IMG/M metagenome (GOLD analysis project Ga0307420, IMG submission 202167) | Salt marsh sediment microbial communities from the Plum Island Ecosystem LTER, Massachusetts, United States - WE1602-40 | ecosystem: Environmental > Aquatic > Marine > Intertidal zone >... | reverse complement strand
TGATTCCCAGACTTTGATGTCTTCAGGCTCAATTGGTTTGCCTGAAACTTCAGGGTAGTCTTCGGGAATAATGTCCCGTATGGTGCCTTGTGGTCGTCCGCCGATGGCTAGTGGGTCGTCTGTGACGATTTTTGTGACTTGGACGTTTCTGTCAAGTAGCGCGTCAAAGCGTTCTTCGCGTTCGAAGTGGTTGAAGCCTTCGTGGTGTATGAGGCGGGGGATTTTTTCCAGTTCACGCGGCGAAAGGTTGGTGAGGCAGTAAGGCTTGTGCCCTGTATTGTCGTACCAGAAGTAGATTTCGCCTGTTGTAGGCTCGTAGAGTTTGATGAGGGCTTTTCTTTGGCGTCCATCGTAGGTTGCGGAGACGAAGTATGATGGTGGCAGGTTTTCGGGTGCCACGGGTGGGAAGGCGGGGTGTTTGTTTGTTTTTTTTGCGGTTTGGGGGATGGCGGCGTTTGTGTTTGTTTCCTCTTGTTTTTGGGGTTTTTTCTGTGTGGGTGCGTATTCTAGTAAGTTTTTTTGTGCCATCCCGCGTTTTCGCCTTGGCTACTCTATAGGTGTTGCAGACTAAAATCTTTACTGACTGTTACGTGGTGGTGTGGTTTTTGGCGGTTTGGACTTGCTGGACTGGCGCGTGATTTTTTTCTATACCCCCCTTATATATACTAAACTGCATGGTTTCTGCGAGAAGCGGCGGGTCTCGTTTTTCTGCATGCTTTTGGGCGTTTTCGGCGTCAATAGGGACCTACCCCCTCTATGGTTTCTGCATCGAATTTCTATTAGGCTTCTAATAGGCGGCAAATATGATGGTTTGGCTCTTGTTATTGTTCGCGGTAACCTTCTTATGAATGGGTTGAAGTTGTTTTGGCTTGAGAGGCGGGGTTTTTATTGAGCGGTGTGTGGGTTAGGGCTGTGTGAGTGCGTTGTTGAAGGATGCTTGGACGGTTGCCATCGAAACCTTGAGTTGGATTGAGCTGCAGAAGCTGAGTGAGCGCTTGGCGTTGGCGCGGACGGTTAAGCAGTTAGGCATACGCAACTCTGACGCTGTCCGATGCGCTCACGGGTTGGTTGTTGAGACTGTTCGGCGTAAAAACCTCATAGACAAGTTTGTGAACAGTGTGCTGGAGCCTCAGGAGATTGGCGAGTTTAATATGGGGGTTCAAGCGTTTCTGCGGCTTTATGTTTACCAGACGCGGGTTGTGAAGGGCTGGGGCGCTGTTGACTTGGAAGAGGCTGAGAACATCGCGAAGATGGGTAGGGCGATTTTGGGCTGGAGAACTTTGAGGGTGGTTGAGCCGTTTCTGGGTTTTCTGCTTACGCGGCAGCTTGCTCCCGTTTTGGAGGCGGTGGGTGATGTGGAAAGGGTGGGTTTGCGGACTTTTCATCCGACTTGGTTTGTGGAGTACTGTTTTAACTTGCTGGGGCGGGAGGAGGCTGTGGCTTTTTTGGAAGCGAACGTGAATGCGCCGCCGACTTACGTTAGGGTGAATACGCTTCGGGGTTCTGACGGGGCGATTTTGGAGAGGCTTGGTGCGGAGGGTGTTACGTTGGAGAAGGTTGAGTTGTTGAGGCACGCTTACAGGGTGACCGATGCGGGGCAGCCTTTGACTGGCACGCGGAGTTTTCAGGAGGGCTTGTTTTACATTCAGGATAAGGCAAGCTGTTTTGCGGCGGAGGTTGCTGACCCGACGCCTGGGATGACTGTTTTGGATGTTTGCGCGGCTCCGGGTGCCAAGACCACGTATTTGGCGCAGCTTATGCAGAACCGCGGCGGAATTTTCTCGGTGGATTATTCGTTGCGGAGGATGCAGGTGTGGCGGAGAGAGGTGTCTCGGATGGGTGTGGAGATAGCTGAGCCTGTTATTGCGGATGCTTGTGTTTCTTTGCCTTTTGTGTTGGAGGCGGATGTGGTGGTTTTGGATCCGCCGTGCACGAGTACGGGTGTGTTTGCCAAGCAGCCGTCGGCTAAGTGGCGGCTTACTTCTGGGTCGATTGGGAAGATGGCTGATATTCAGCGGCGGATGATTAATAGCTGTGCTGAGAAGGTGAAGGTTGGGGGCGTTTTGGTTTATTCCACTTGCAGCATTACGGTGGAAGAGAATGAGTTGGTTGTGGAGCGGTTTTTGGAGGGGCATCCTGATTTTTCGCTTGTGGAGATTAATCCGAAGCTTGGGGTGCCTGGTCTTAGAGGGCTGCGTGAGTGTCAGAGGCTTTATCCGCATATTCATGCGAGTAACGGTTTTTTCATTGCTAAACTGCTGAGAAAGTGACGCTCTCTGGATGATGGCTGCGGCGTGTGTCTTTCGCGGGGATTGATAAAAGCTTGATTTGTCTATAGGAATGTTCTAAAAGATAAACTCATAAGGCATTTAAGTGTGGAGGCAACATGCTTGTTCAGGAGAGGGTAACGCACGGTTTCCAGAGTCATGCTGATTTTAGAGTTGCTCAGCGATGGGAAGTGGCATGAAATAGACGAGTTGTTAGTTAGTGTGAAGTTGACTGAGCAGAAGTTTCGTCAGGTCACCGAGTTTCTGGATAAGTATGGTTTTGTCGAGTTTGATCATGAGAACCGGAAAGTGAAGGTTAACAAGGATTTTAGGAAGTTGCTGATTCAAACAACCGTTGCTTAGCGGTTAGCGGGTTGGAGATGATTAAAAAAAATTTTGGGGGCGGTTAGGGTGAAATTTGTTTTTGGATGTCTGTGTCGTCTGCGTCTTTTTCCATGAATATGCTGATTTTGTTTCCGTCGATTTTCATGCAGAGGACTTTGTTGTCTTTGCCTTCGATGAGGACGTTTTCAACATCGCCTGTTTCGAGTAGGTTTGAGATTTCTTGGCTGGAATCCAGCACTTGGGATGAGAAGATGGCGTATTCAACTATTTTTTCTGGTTCTTTGAGGTCTATGGTGGCTGAGGTTGTGTTTCGAAGTATGTAGCCTATTACGCCTCTGTTTTTGCGGATTTTTGCGAGTTTTTCGTTTAGGTCTTTGAATGTTTGGTCTTCTTCTTCTGGCGCGGCGATTTCGTCTTCATCAACAAATATGGGTGTTGCGCTTTCTTGGGCTGATTTTTTCTTTGCCATTGTTTGTTCACTTCGTTTATTCGATTATGGGTTTGATGGTGACGAGTTCGCCTTGCTGTGTTTCTAGGGTGAGCTGTATTTTTTCTGGCATTTTGACTATGCCTTTTCCTGTGTCTTTTGATTTTTTGATGTTTTTGAATTTGCAGCGGGTTGTTTTTCCGTTTAGGGCTTCAACTTCGACTTCTTTGATTTTGTTGTCGCCGAAGAGTTCGTTCCATCGTGATATTACTTCTTGGTCGACTCGTACTGTGTCTGAGGGAACTAGTAGGCCGCCGAGGTTTTCGACTATGAGCTGTGTTACTGGGGGGTCTGGAAGCAGGGGTTCGTCGTCGATTTCTGGTTCGTATTGTTCGGGTTCTTCTGCTGGTTCTGGTTCGGGCATGGCGGGTTCTTCTTCGGGCTGGTCCATCTCTTCGGTTTCGTTGTTTTCTGGTTTGTTTTCGTTTAGGTCGAAGTTTTCTTCGGGGGGTTTGTATGCGTCATCTTCTTCTGGTTCGGGTTCAGGCTCGGTTGTGATAGTCTCGTTGTCTAGAGTGGCAGGCTGAATTTTTTCGGATAGCTTGATAACTATGGGGATTAAAATTCGGGTTAGGGTGTTAACGTATTTTTCATCTGCCTCTTTTGACGAGACTGTTGTTAAGTAGAAGTCTTCCATTGCGGCGATGTTTATTTTGCCTTCTGTGCTTTGGATGGTTATGTTTTCCAGGTCACCTATTGGGTCTGCCCTTTCGGCTATGGCATCGAAGGCTTCCATGGTTTGGGTTGCGGTTTCTTTGTCTGTGTTTTTGTTTTTGGCTATGATTTTTCCGTCTTTGAATATGAAGTTGCTGGTTACATCTGGGCAAGCGTTTTGAATTTCCTGCAATGTGTTTTTGAGTGCGAATGCGTACACTTCGTTTTCCATGTTTTTCTGACTCCTGCGGATGGTATTTTTATTGGGCTGCGAACTTAGGAGATTTTGAACAGTATGCGTTCTGGAACTCCTTCGTTTTCAACCACTAGGTATTTGAGGCCTTCTGTGTCGCCGAGTTGGTCTAGCCATTTGAGTGCTTCGCGGGCTTTTTGCAGTACTAAGAGTCGTTCTTGGTGGCTGCGGACTACGGATTCTATGGCGGTGAGTTCGTGGAATGGGTTGGCGTCGAGGACTATGTTGAGGGTGCCTACGCTGATTTCGCCTAGGCTTTCGCCGGATGCTTTGGATTTGCCTGCGAGTTTCATGACTACTTCGCGTATTTTCTTTGATTTTTCGGCTAGTGATCGTATTTCGTCTAGTCGGCGCAGGTATTCGCCCAGCGTGCTTTTTGTGTTTGATATGTCTTTATCTAGGGTTTCGGCTATATCTTCGGCTGATTCGTATTCTTTTATTTCTACTACCATTTTGTTTTTTGCACCTCCAGAGAGGAAACAAGAGAAAGGGAGATTGGAGTGTTTTCGATTTTCACCCTACCCCTCTTTTTGCTTAACAATGGGAAATTTATGCGCCCGGAGCGTTAGCTTGGTATGAGCCAACTACTTGTCCGCTAGAGTCGTATAGGTCGATCTTGTATGGATTTCCAGAAATCCAGTTTGCGTATGTTCCTTTTACTGTCACTGTATCTGAATCGCCTGCGGCTATGGTTAGGCTGGTTGCAGCACTAAAATCAGCAGTGGCTACGGCATTATTGTTGACTTTTACTTGGGATATTGTGACTGATTTTGTTCCAGTGTTTTTAACTGACAAAACAATAATGTTTGCAGGTGTGGCTGCTCCATCATCTGTGAAAGACACGTTGGTTATGGTCATTGAGGATGATCCCATGAATCCTACGGTTAGGGCTCCCATCCATGCGGCTACTGCGATGCTGACTGCGACTGTGACTGCGATGAGTATGATTGATGCGACTACGGGGCTTAGGGCTTTTGCGTTTTTCCTTATTTTTCTTAAAGTTTTCATTTCTCTTTCTATCCCTCCTTTGGGATTGATGAGTATGTTAGATGAGGTATCCGATTTAAATCTTACGACTTAATACATAATATTATCTATGTGTAAAACACAACTACATAAAAAACAAGAACATGGAAAAAACCATGGAAAAACGAACGGCAGAAAACCAACTGTACAACAGTTGAGCGAAAATATGCCGCCAAGCTTAAACATCGAATTCTTCAAAGAACCCGAGAAGAAGCTTCGCCACTTTCTCACCCAACTCAGTGATCAAATAGTACTTCTTAAGCGGATCAATACGCTCGCTCTTCGCCAAGCCAAGCTGCTCAATCTCAATCATCCGCGCCCTAAACGTACCATCACTCAACGTCAACTTGTTCGCACGCATGAAATCCTTCGCCTCTTTCCACTTCCCCCTGCTGAGATGAAGCAGAAACAGACAATCAATCGCATGATCCTTCTCCAGCATCGCCTTCATCGCCGACAACTTCGGGTCAGTAAGAATGTGCTTTATCTTCTCCTCTTCTCCATTTTTCTTCTTCATGACCAATCACACCTATTTTTCTAATCTGAATATAGCAGATTACCTTTAAAAGATTTAACCTATATTACGATTTATGACACATTTCTGAGGACACAAGCCCCAACAACAACCAACTATTACCATTCCCGATACCCCCCCAAACCACAAAAAACACAAAAAACTACAAACTTTAAACCACCCACCAAACCCCTAGAGACAGTTTTATAAATATTCCCAAGAATAATAGAAAAGCGTGAAAAACAATGCTACTACTCAACATCGGTGACATGTTTTCCAACATGGTTGGAGACATAATAGCAGCCATACCCTCAGTCATCGCAGCCATCATAATAATCCTAATCGGCTACGGCATCGGCATAGTCGTAGGCAAAGCAGCCAACAGAATCATCGAAAAACTCGGCATAGAAAAAGGCTTCGAACAAACCACCGCAGGACAAGCATTCAGAAACGCAGGCTTAGACCTCTCAAACTTCGTCGGCGCCGTCCTCAAAGCCTTCATAACCATACTCGCCGTAATCCTAGCCATAGAAATCCTCAACGTCGGCGGCACAATCGGCAGCTACCTCGCAGCCATAGCAGACTACCTGCCCAGACTACTCGGCGGCATCCTCATCATCGTCTTCGGCATAATACTCGTCGACTTCCTCGCCTCATTCATCGGAAAAATGCTCAAACCAATGTTCCCCGAAGCCAAAGCCGAAATAGCCGACATGCTCAAAAACCTACTGCTCATAGGCTTAGTAGCCTTCATACTGCTACTCGCCCTTGACCTGCTGCTGCTCTCAGGAGAAACCATCTACCCGCTCATACTAGGCTTCGTACTAATCGGAGCAGGCGTAGCACTAACAGACGGCCTAATAAAATCAATAACAGACGACCACAAAGAATTCATCCCAGTCGCAGGATACGCCAAATTCATCCTCTACAGCATCTTCCTCGTCATCGGCGCAGGCGCCATATTCGCCACGTTCCCCAACGTCACAGCCATAGTCGCCAACATAGCATGGGCCTTCGCGATAGCCTTCGCGATAATACTGATACCAATCGTCTACGCCCTAGCCAAAAAAATGTCCAAAGAAACAGCATAAAAACGTAGTCTCCAACAACCACCCTTTTTTTAGACCTTGCTGAATAGACCCCCTCTATAGTTTTCTGCAATGATTGGCTATTAGGCTCCAAACATGCTCTTTTTCAACATGCTATTGGGCGGTTCTTGCGCCAATGCGGACCTACCCCTCTATAGTTTCTGCAACGAACCACCATTAGGATCCAAATAGGCTCCAAATATGCACGACCCTGCATAGCGCTCTTTACTTTAAACTAAACCAAGCAAAAGCCACAGAAAAACAACCGAAAAAGCAAAAGGTCACCGCGGGCTACAGAAACCGAAAAAACTAAACAAGCACCCCTAAACGCCCCGTAACAGCATGCTTTCGCCACGCAATTAGGAAAGGAAGGTTTAAATAAATTACACATCACTTCCTTTTTAGTTTCAAGCTTGAACGGATGAAAAAATAGAATGTCACAGGAATACCGACACATACTCCGTATAATGGGTACCGACGTAGAAGGTACCATAAAAACAATTTACGCACTAACAAGAATCAAAGGCGTAAGCCTAAGCCTCGCAAACGCCATACTCAAACAAGCAGGCATAAACCCCGACCTGAGAGTAGGCTTCCTCACAGAAACAGAAATCAACAAAATAGAAGAAATAATCAAAGAACCAACAAAATACGCCCTACCCCAATGGCTCTTCAACAGAAGAAAAGACGAGGAAACAGGAAAAGACACCCACATCATAAGCGCCGACCTCGTCCTAAGAACAAAAATGGACATCGACCAAGCCAAAGAAATCCGATCCTGGCGCGGATACCGCCACGCCTACGGCCTAAAAGTACGCGGTCAACACACCAAAACCACCGGAAGAGCAGGAAAAGCCCTAGGCGTCAAGAAAAAAACCCTCCAACAGAAACCTGGAGGCTCATAAGCAGGTAGATAACCATGGGAGACCCTAAGAAACAACGGAAAAAATTCGAAACCCCCCGTTTCCGATGGCGAAAAGACATCCTGCAAGAAGAACTCAAACTCATAGGCCAATACGGCTTAAGAAACAAACACGAACTCTGGCGCCACAAAACAATGCTCTCAAAAACCAGAGGCATCGCCCGATCACTCATAGGCAAAACACCCGAAGAACGCGTAAAAATGGAAAACGAACTCCTAACACGCCTAAAAAAACTCGGAATACTAACCGAAACCGCAGTACTCGACAACGTGCTCGACCTATCCATAGAAGACCTGCTGGAACGCAGACTCCAAACGATCGTCTTCCGAAAAGGCTTAGCGCGAACAGCTTTCCAATCACGCCAACTCATAACACACGGACACGTAACCGTAGGAAACCGACGCGTAACAGTACCCAGCTACACCGTGTCCAAAGAAGAAGAACCAAACGTCATATACTCACCCCAAAGCATGCTCACCAACGAGACCCACCCCCTACGCCAAGCCCTCTCAATAGTAGCTAAAGAACCCGAAATAAGACCACCCCCAAGAGGCAGAAGAGGAGGACGCAGACGCTGAGCAGCAAAAGAACCGAAAAATGGGGAATCGTCCACATCTTCAGCAGCTACAACAACACCTTAATCCACATAACCGACATCTCAGGCGCCGAAACAATCTCCCGCACCTCAGGCGGAATGTTCGTCAAAGCAGACCGCATGGAATCCTCACCCTACGCAGCCATGCGCGCCGCAACAGCAGCCGCAGAAATGGCCCGAGACAAAGGCATAACCGCCATCCACATCAAAGTCCGCGCCCCAGGCGGATCAGGCCCAAGAACACCCGGACCCGGCGCCCAAGCAGCCATACGCGCCCTCGCCAGATTCGGCTTCCGCATAGAACGCATCGAAGAAGTCACACCAGTTCCCCACGATGGCACAAGAAGGCCCGGCGGCAGAAGAGGAAGACGTGTATAACTTTCAACTTTCCACCTTTATTAACAGAAAAATTGAAATAATGCACTGTTACTTCTATTGAACCGCACAGTCACCATCATAACCATTATGGAGTGTTCACATCAAGTGAAAATTGAAGTGCTTGAAAAAAACGAAACAGACCTTCGCCTAGCCATCAAAGGGGCAGACGTACCTCTCATGAACGCCCTACGGCGAATAGCACTCGCCGAAGTCCCCAGCATGGCAATAGCCGAAGTTGTCATGATCGAAAACTCATCCATCCTACAAGATGAAATCATAGCACACAGACTTGGACTCACCCCATTAAAAACAGACCTAGACAGCTACAACCTCCCCGGAGAATGCGAGTGCCAAAGCGAATTCGGCTGCTCCCTCTGCCGCGTAACACTCACCATGGACGCAGAAGCAACAGAAGGCACCCGAACGGTCTACTCAGGAGAACTTGTCTCCGAAAACCCAGAAATAGTCCCAATCTCCGACAAAGTTCCCATCATAAAACTGGCTAAAGGACAAAAACTAAAACTTGAAGCCTACGCCAGACTTGGAAAAGGCAAAAACCACGCAAAATGGCAACCCGTAGCCGTATGCGCATACAAATACTACCCGAAAATCACGGTCCCAACCACAGAATGCGACAACTGCACAAAATGCGTGGACATATGCCCCAAAAAAGTATACACAATGAAAGAGAACAAAGTCGAAGTTCGCGACCTTTTAGCATGCAACCTCTGCATGGACTGCGTCGACGCGTGTCCACAAAAACCACCAGCCATAACAGTGGAGTGGGAAAAAAACGCCTTTATCATGAACATAGAATCAACAGGCGTGCTGCCTCCAGAAAGAATAATCCAAGAAGCCACCAAAATGCTGGACAAGCAACTAAAAGAATTCGAAGAGCAAGTGAAGGTGGAAATAAAATGAAACAAACCAAAACCACAAACCCCGAACTCATCCAACTTATCCGCTTCCTGAAAAAACAAGGCCGCGAAAAAGAAGCCGCTATCTGGCGAGACGTAGCTGAACAATTAGCCAAGGCAAGACAACAACGCGCTGTCGTGAACCTAAGCCGCATAAACAGACACACAAAAAAAGGCGATGAAGTAATCGTGCCCGGCAAACTCCTAGCGGCAGGAGCCATAGACCACTCCGTAACCGTAGCCGCCTTCAGCGCGTCTGAAAAGGCAAAAGAAAAACTGAAAGCGGCAAAAGCAAAATACCTGTCAATCACAGAACTCGTGGAAAAAAACCCGAACGGAACAAACATCAAGATAATTCGGTGAAAAGAAAAATGCAAACCGCAAACACCCCAATCACTCTGATAAACGCTGACGGACTAATCGTCGGCAGAATGGCCAGCAAAGTCGCCAAAAAACTGTTAAACGGAGAAAAAGTAATCATAGTTAACGCTGGAAAAGCCGTAATTTCAGGAAAAAAGAAAAGCAAGGTGGCCGAAGCCAAAACGTTCCTTGAAGTCGGATCACCCATGAGAGGACCATTTCACCGTCGAAGACCCGACCGAATACTGCGCAAAACCATACGGGGTATGCTGCCGTTCAAGCAGCCGAAAGGAAAAACCGCCCTTAAGAAACTGAAGGTATTTATTGGCGTACCCGAAGACCTTAACGACCAGCAGACGGTCACGATTAAAGAAGCCCAAGCCGCAAAACTGAAAGGACCATACTTCACCCTTGCGGAATTGGCGAAAGAAATAGGATGGAACCAAGGTGAATAAGCATGCCCACTAAGAAAATATTAGTTGTCAGCGGAAGAAGAAAAACAGCCACCGCCCGCGCCGTCATCAAACAAGGAGTCGGCAGAGTACGAGTAAACATGGTTCCCGTGGAAATTTTGGAGCCGATAATCGCCCGAGAAAAAATCATGGAACCCCTCCTGCAAGCCGGAGACGATGTTTGGAAACAGATGGACATGGACGTTAAAACTTCAGGCGGAGGCTACATGGGACAAGCCGAAGCCGCACGCATGGCCGTGGCGAACGCGCTGTTAAAATGGACCAAGAGCGGTCACCTACGCACCGTATTCACCGAATACGATAGAACCATGATTGCCGGAGACTCCCGAAGAAAAGAACCGAAAAAGTTCGGAGGTCCCGGCGCACGCGCGAAAGAACAGAAAAGTTACAGATAAGGAGAACGAAAAAATGATAATTCCCGTGAGATGCTTCACATGCGGCAAGCTCATCGGAGACCGATGGGAAGAATTCGCCCGAAGAATAAGAACGGGCGAGAACCCCAGTGACGTCTTAGACAGTCTGGGCATCAAACGATACTGCTGCAGGCGCATGGTGCTTTCCAACGTGGAGATAATCGATGAAATTTTACGCTTCTATGAAGAGGCGGAAAAAAGAAGAGAAGCCCGCAACCTATACTAACCGCTCAGCGCCCTTTTACTCGTACCATTCTCCTATGAAAAATATTTCTGAATCTTCCTGAGAAAATATTGGCGAATGACAAAGGAAATTACCGGCAAAATATCCCGGCGTTATGTCATGATTATCCGACCCATCAGCGTTCATCATGTACATGTCGTATTTCCCTTCATTGTTAATGGCTGCCACCCCATAGACCATTCGGTCACCTGAGTGAGACCAGCTGGCCAGCCCCTGCGCGTAATTAGTGTTTGTTAAGCGTGTTTCTTGAGTGCCATCAACATTGACCGTGAAAATGTTGTAATCACCATGCATGCTTGCCGGGTTTTCGAGACGTTCAAACACGATTTTTAAGCCGTCCAACCGCAGTCGCGGGTCGTAGTCTCCTATGGGAAGATTAGCTTGACCCCACTCTCCAGCGTCGGCGGGGTTTGTGACCTGCGTCAGCCCTGTGCCGTCGCCTTTTACGCTCCATATCTTAAACCCCGAGGTGAAAACTATGGTGTCGCCTGCCCAGTCGATATCCGCGTCATGCGAGCCCGAATCATAAAACAAGTGTTGGTCGCTTCCATCCGCGTTCATCATGTAAATGTCAAAATCGCTATCCCGCTTCGAAAGAAAAGCTACACGTGTTCCGTCTGGCGACCAAGTTGGGTAAAGGTCCCAAAAAGTGTTATCAGTGAGTCTCTTGAGGTTTTGACCGTTGACGTCTATGGTGAAGATTTCGGTGTTTTCGTCACTTACGCCATCTATTTTCTGAGCAAAGACAAGCTTGTCCTGCGCGTTCAGCCTCAGAGCAGACGTGTAAATCTCGTTGTCAGTGCTGTAGAGCAGCTTCACTTTTTCCGTGGCAAGATCCAAAACGTAAATCCCGTATTTTCCCTCATTCGGCACTGCGTCTTGGGAGTCTGACGCTTGTTGGTTTGCTTCCATGCTTAACATTGTTCCAGCAACCACTAGAATAAGTACCGCAATTAAAGCCAACACTGCAATAGCCGCCAACGCTTTCTTTGCCACGAGAATCGCCCTGTTTTTAATGGTAATCTGATTGGATAAAATTTAAGGATTATCCGCGGACTTTTGGTTTTTCGCTTTATGCGAAGACCACATAAATATGATATCAGGATTTTTCCAGCGTCTAACTAAAAACTTTGAATGCTGGGACTTTTAATAAATTTAATATATTTCTTGGAACAATAACACGATTCGCAAGTTAAGGAGAAACGATAGAGGCTGAATGGGTTCTGCTAAAGCTCAACGTAACAGTGGCAGTGACGTTGGCGATTGTATCCTAATATTCAATGCAGAACCCCGGCAAACTCTACTTCAAAGAATAAACAAGTAAAGCAAGACTGGGTTCTGAAAGATTAAACATTACTTTTTAGAGAAGTTTTTCCAAAGCTCCTCGTATTGAAATATTGTGCCAAATTTTTCAGTTAAGGGAAATGTGGTGTTTGATGTAAACGCGATTTCCACCTTGCTGACGCTTGGGATTTTTCTTATTTCATTATTTATTTTGATGGCGTCACCAAAGTCCTTTATCATCGCAAGAGCTATAACGTCAAAGTCTCCAACAATCTCCGAAACCAGAAAGACTTGTTTCAGTTTGCTTACCTCATTTACCGTTTCCGCCACTTCATATTTCGGGGAGTTCCTGACAAAAAAGTACGCTTTGCCGCTGTATCCAATTTTTGAAAGATCAAGTTCTACGGTTGATCTGAAAATCACGCCTTGTCTTTCCATTTTTTCATAACGATTCTGCACGGTTTTAGGGGAAAGCCCAAGTTTCATTGCAATGCGGCGAAAAGAGGTTTCCGAATTCTCTGTTAGTTCTTGCAGTACTTTGAGGTCAATTTTATCCATAAATTAGCGCCCCACTGCTTTTAACTCCACGTTTTCATACTGAACATGTGTTTTGCCCCAGAAATTGACGCTGACCCTATTTATGCCCTGCAAAATTAAATCGCGTTTCAAATCTTCTATTTCTTCCAAGTTCTTAGCCATCACAAAAACGCATAGGTCAAATTTTCCCATACTTCGAGATATGGCTGCTAAGTTCATTTTTTTATCTCGGATTAGGTTCATTACGTTTTGTTCTTGGTCAGGGTTCAGGTTTATCCCGATAGTTGCGGATATTTCGTACTCTAACGCCCCCATGTTCGTAAACAACGTTGCTCTTTTTATCAAGCCAGACTCTTTTAAGCGTTGAATTCGCTTGAATATGGCGTTAATCGACACGTTGCAGTATTCTGCCAGGTCTTTCAGTTTTGTACGTGAGTTTTTAATCAATTCACGCAGAATTTTGGCGTCGATTTCGTCGATTCGTACTGTATCTTTCAAGGGAAGTCTGCCTTAATATTACCAATCTAAAATAAAACTCTTTTCAGATATTTTTATTGGAAACAATTTACTACGCTTTAAAATCATTTAAACAGCAAAAAAGGCGTGCACAAAATTCTAAACAGCTGAGGTTCTTGCTTACAACTACGCCGTACAGTCCGTTTTAACAATCATTTCATCTTTTTTATTACAAGGAAATCGGGTCTTTTCCAAGCGTTATGGTTCAAACATTGTGGTTGAAAAAATGGGTAAAGAAAAGAAGAAACTCTAAGATAGGGTATTGAGGGAAACACGTTTGCGCAACGGTTTAATCGAAGTTAACAGAGCCGAGATTTACTCGATAACCTGGATTGCACCTTCAGGACATTGGGCTTCGCATGCTCTACAGACAAGGCATTCGTCAACGTTCACTGGAACGGATTTGCCGTCTTTGATTTCGTAGACACCTACTGGACAAGTGTTTGCGCATGTTTCGCATCCGGTGCATTTTGCATTATCAACTATTATTTTTACCATGTTTACTACCTCTCGTAATTTTGACTCAAACCCCGTCAGTTAGATAAAAGTGTTTAGGTTAATTAACGGAGTTCTTCACGGAGACGCAAGAGAATTCCGTTGATTGTCGCCTCAGCCTTCTCTTTCCGCCGCTGGTAGTCCCCAAGCGCCTTCTTATATGCCTCCAGCGGAAGCTCTCCTCTTCGGTGGCGAATCTCACTGTTCCTTATGCCCGTTTCGACCTCAACTAACTCAGCCTCTGCGACATCAAGTTGCCGAACCAGATCCGAGTAAACACCGCCTGCACTACGGAAAACTCTCTTCAACTCAACTATGGTTCTGGAAATTGTGTCCAAGCGAGTCTCCAAAGTTCTCCTCTGCACCTTATACCTGCGCCTCGGAATCCTGCCTTTTTGCGCTCTTTCCTCAAGCACCTCCAACTCTGAAGATAATCTGGTTTTCTCGTTGTACGCTTCCGTGAAATCTTTAACGTGGTCCGGGCTGAGACCAATAGTCGCTTTTGGAGCTGCAATCCGCATTGGAGCAACAGTTTTAGGTCTTCTCCAGATAGCCACGACCACTGCGCCAACAACCGCTAAAGTCCACACCCACATGGTGGGACGGAAAGACAACCAAAGAGGATTATAATCATATGCGATGTGCAGCACATCTTCGGAAAGCGCGTAATCAACTTTGCTGACGCCTTCCCGCCTAGCCGTCAAAGTTTCCTGAAAAACTTCTCTAATTAAACTTGAAGAAGGATTGATGGAGTCAAGCTGCGGCGCTGTAAACCTTGCGCCTTCAGGGATAGTGAAGGTAACGGATGCGGTGTCAACGTAATAGTTAAAGTCTGGGAAAAGATTAATGTCTAAGGTGAAAGTCGGAGCGTGTTCCGAAGTAACTTTGGGTAAAGTGTACTCAGCTGTTAAATGGGTCGATTGACCCAATGTGAGAGCTGATATGAACGTGACGTTAAGCACGCGAGTGTTCCCCACGTTAGTTAACGTCTCAGTTGTTAGAATTCTGCCGAATTCATCTCGGGTAACAATGTCCGCAGCGTCAGCAGGCAAGCTTATTTTTGCAGAATCAAGGCTAATCGGCGAGTTGTTGGTAATACGGTAAGTGTCGGAAGCTGCTATGTCCCCTGCAGGGCTTATCGTGATTTGACGATTCAACTCATTCATGTTGATTATTCGAAGACTGCCCGAACTTAGGCTAAAATCGGCAAGTGCTGGAGAATAAGTAAACGCAGGCAGGTTATTTTTGACGAAGCTTGTTGTGCTAACGTTTCCATCTGCTTTGGCAACATTTATGATTGGAGGCTCCTCAGGAAGCGTAATTGTGACACTGCAGGTGCCGACGTCTTTAACGAGGCTAGGGTATGCTGGAAAGTCTAGGGTGAACACGCCTGATGTTACGTCTCGGCTGAGAAGACTGTTTGAAAGAATAAAGGCAACGGTGAAAACTTGCGGCGCGCCCTGCGGAAAGCTTATTTTCGCAAAGTAAAATCCGCTTCGGTCAGCTAACTGTACTCCAAGGCTTACCTGAAACAGGTTATCCGTATCGTACGCTATGCCTTTAAGCACGGATGAACCGTATTTATACGGAAAGCCTATCAGAAAGTCACCTGTTAATTGCCCGCTTACATGTACGGTGTCACGTATGATAACGTGCCCCGAATACATGACTTCTACTTGATGATCAACGCTTTGTATGTTATAACTGGCGTCTTGAGCCATAACTGTTTGAGTGTTGACAGAAAGGAACAGGAGAGTAGCTAGTGAAAAAGCGGTAAGAACAATGAACGTTGCTGCCTTCTTCACTTAAACTCACCCAGTTTAGGTTCCTCTATGTTATTGGTAGCTTATTTATTTACTTTTTTAGAATAGAACTTGCATTCCCACGCATTTAAGTTCGGATGACCTCTAATGGGTGCCGAAGGATCATGGCGGCGTTGTGTTTTTTACTGTGTGCGCGCCAAAAAATGAAAACCTTGTCACATGTAGGTTAAATTCGTGTATCCTTCTGTTTGGGCCCGCGTTAGGAATGAAAACGCGCGGGCAGTTTGGATGTGATTAGAATCGCAAATCATAAATGTAGGTTGCGGTCAACCTCAAGGTGCGGGATGCGTTTCATGGTTAAGCGTGGGCTTTACGTTGGAAGATTTCAGCCTTTTCATTTGGGGCACCTTGAAGCCATAAAAGATGTTTTAAAAGAAATCGATGAACTGGTGATAGTCATCGGTAGCGCTCAGTACAGCCACAACATCCATAACCCTTTCACTGCGGGCGAACGACTGGTTATGATTCGCAGTGCGTTGCAAGAAGCAGAAGTTGACTATTCACGGCTGTGGATTGTTCCTGTGCCTGATGTTCACTTGCATATGCTGTGGGTGTCAGCTCTTGAAGGCTACACGCCCCGCTTCAACATCGTCTACTCCAACGAACCTTTAACGCGCAGGCTCTTCACGGAAGCAGGATACCAGGTTAAGAGCATACGGTTTTATCAGAGAAAACTTTACACGTCAACTATTGTCCGCGGGAAAATGCTTAAAGGAGAAAACTGGACGACGCTTGTTCCAAAAAGCGTTGCGGATTTTATAAATGAGATTGACGGGGTTAACAGGCTTCGGGACCTATCGAGAACTGACGAAATCTAACTGGCATTGTCAGGGGTCTTTTGCGGTTGGAGTTACTGCACGACAACGTTTTCTGAGGTTCGATTGTAAAGACGCCACGCCAAAATGTAGGCTGCGACCACAACGGCTATTCCAGGAATGACCGCAAGGGAGAATGCGAGCAGGGCAATCAGGTTATTCGCTAAGTGAAGCGAAACAGCAACAAGGTAAAACCTCAATGGTTTCTTCTTAGCTATCCCATAAGCTGTTATGCCCGCGCTGGAGGCATGAAAAATCACGGCTGGTATTCTGGAAACGAAAGACACGTCTAAAGTGAAAACGTAAAGAACAAACTCGGTTACGCCGAATCCCAATCCAGCTAGAATCGCCAAGGTCACAATGGACCTTTCAGTTTCTCCATGACGATAAAACAGTGGAAAAACTTTGGCGAACTCCTCTATAAACGGCGCAAAAATAACGACTGAGCATATTTGGTCGTAGAACAACGGCAAAGTCACGCAAAACGCGTCTGTAAATCCAGAGAAAAACAAGGTAAAAGGCACGCTCACAAGTATCCCTGACATGAAAAAGAAGAGTTTTTCCTTAATGTCGGGTTTATGAACAGGAATTACCGCGTTTTGCTCGTTTTCCACCCAAAAGACCTTCGCAAGTATATCTCACTTTCTTACTTATCAGCGTTGCCGCAGACCTTCGCGCAAGGTTAACCTGTAAGACTAAAATCCCGCCTTTATCGGATCGCTCGGTTTCATTATTTCCCTGAGAAACACCGTGGCGTACGAGCCTTTCAACAGCATAAAACTCAAGTCGGCTTGATGCGCTCTCGGACTGGCAGTGCATACTGAAATGTTATGCAGTTTAAAGCCGTTGACTGGAGTAACAACCGCCCGCAATCCCCCGCCTCTACTCATGTCGCGTATGGCATCGACTCTGAAGTTTCCTGTTTGGATGCCTTCTTCCTTGAGAAGGTGCTTCTCTATTTGCCCCATAACTCCCTGAGAAAGCCTCTGTTTGGTTCCGATGAGCGGCAGCGCAACCCGCATTCTGCCCGCGTCAACCAACGCGTTAACATCCGTAACGTTTTCTGAGTCTGCAAATTTAGCCGTATGGAACATGGGCAAGCCCGAACGCTCCACGTTCACCACGAAATCTCCAATCTCAGCCCTGCCTAAAGAAAACCCGTTTTTAACCCTCTCACTTAAGAAACGATTAAACAGGAAAGACTGATACGCCTGAACAAAAAGCTCCTGAAGCTTAACCGGCAACCGCCTAAAAGCGCCAACGAAATCCGCAGGGTTCTCAGCCAAATGCCTAAGCATCAATCTTTCAAAACGAAGCTGCTTGGGAAAGTTTCGCAGCGCCAGCTTAAAATCCAGAGTTGACCGCAGTTCTATACGCGCCTGTTTCGAAGAAGGATGCTCGTGGACGCTGGGTTTCGCTAGGAAAATCATGGCAGCCCCTTCAAAGTCTCCTCTGATGATGGCTTTCCCCACCAGATGCGTTATGGGGCGTGTTGTTCCGAAACGTTGGTGCCCAAAAAAGTTCGGCATCCCACCCATAGCGTCAAGTGCTCTTGCGGTTTCGGTTACGCGTTTTTCCACGGTTGATTCTGAACATTTGATGGCTTTGATTTTTATGGTGAAATCGTTGCCTAAAAGATAGTACGGCGACAGTTTCTCACGGAAATATCCTAAGGGACGGATTGCTATGTCCTTAATGCTGACCTTTGACGCGTCTTCCATGGAGCAGTTTTCGATTGTAATGTGCTGCGCGGTAACAGCCTTCGCATCTTTTATGCCTGCGATTTGAATCTGCTTTTGACTTTTGTCTAACTGTTTCGCGATGTTTTTGAGGGATATGAACGTGTCCCAGTTGCGTTTAACCAAAATGCACAACAAATACTGCCGTTTGGTGGGGGAAGCCCCTAAAACTTGCTTTGCTTCAGCTTTTTCGATTGTGGCTTTGGAACCGTCAACAAGAACTTCTTCAACCTCAAAGTCATCCGTAGCTTCTCGGATAACTCCCCCGACGCCCTCGGTTTCAGTGGCGTAAACCTCGATGCCGAGCTGTTCATCAATTTTCGGAACAGGCAAGTTCCATGCGCCTTTTTTACAGTAAGGGAAGGCCGCCTGTTAGCCTGTCAACTATCTCTGCGGGAGCAGGACCAATTCCCAAACACGTAACCGTGTCGGGCGGAATCTCCGTGAGTCCCCTATCAACAATCAGCGCGTTGGGCAAACCTAACTTTTTAGCTGCCCCCTCAAGCTCTAACAGCTCATCTTCATCCTTCACCTTAACAGCTATCTTACGTTGCCCTTCAAAGAGCCACGCATCCCACCAACCCCTATGGCGCTTGCGAGCTTCTTCCGCGGCTGAGACAGCTGCGTGCCCAGCCTGAGCAGCAATTTTCCCTTTGCTAAGTTTCAAATCACTGCGAAACACGATAACTTGTTTATACTCGAATTCGCCCATGTGTGCTTTCCCGCCTTTCCATAACAGTGTTCGCTTGAGATTTTAAGGGTTTGCTGACAGGTAAAGCTTCAGGAAATACGCCAAAGCAGCAAACATGGCTGGCTTAGTTACGATTTTAAGCAGCATCTGCCCCTGAAAATCTATCTCATCCACGTTTCCCAAAGTTTTATCTAAACCTATTCGGGCGCAGAACCGCAAAACCTCATCCAGCTTCTCGTCGGAAAGAGAATCAAGAAACCGCCTGATCCAGAGCATAACTCTGAAATCGAAACCCAGCGTTTCCCCGCAGCGTTTCTGGCAAGTTTGCAGGAAGTTTGCGGACACATCGTTTCTTCGCGCTGCTTCATTGGCAACTTCCGCTGCGATTCCAGCGCAAGTCAACCCGAACACCACGCCGCCGCCTGTGGTTGGCTTCACCTGCGAAGCAGCATCCCCCACTGCTAGAAAACCGTTTGCATAAGTTTTAGCGATTGGACCGCCCAGAGTTATGGGGTGAAAAGCTATCTGCGTGATTTGCGCTTTGGCAAGCTGTCTCGAAGCCACTGGATGCTTCCGCATGAGCCTCCGCAAAAACTCTTTCGGGTTGCCAGCGTTCGTTGCAAGACCAACCTTTGCCGTTCCATCCAGCCTCGGCATGAGCCACGCGTAAAAGCCAGGCGCATACGCTTTTCCCAGAAACACTTCAACCGCGTCCCGTTGCACATCCGTTACGTGATCAACTTCCGCCTCCACTGCGTAAACAAGCCTTTCGCCATTAAGCCCTGCTAAGCCTGTTTGCCGCAGAAGCCTTGACGAAATTCCCTCAGCGTCAACCACGATTTTCGCCGGAACCACTTCCTCCGCCTTGTCGCCTTGCTTAACCTTCACGCCCTTAACGACGCCATTCTCCAAGAGTATGGATTGAACTCGCGAGTTTAGACTGAAATGTGCTCCTGCGGTTTCGGCTTCCTCTGCGATGTGCCTGTCAAAGGCTTCACGGTTAACAGAACAGGTGACGGGCTTGGCGAGGTGAACGGAGAACTTGAAGGCTGAAGGCGAATAAAAATTTGCTTGAGAATACGTGTTCTCCACGATTCCGCTGGGAAGCGGGTACAAACCCAAGTTTCGCAGGCTTCGAATGCTTAGATGTCCTGCACAATGTGACGGGCTGCCAATGGCTTTGTGTTCCTCAAAAACGGCAACTTTGGCACCTAACTTAGCCAATTTCAAAGCCGCGAAGGAACCGACCGCGCCGCCTCCAACCACTATGATGTCTGGCGTGTTTTTCATTGGCTGCATGCTTAGCAGTATTAACGTTAAGCCTATTGAGGCTATTGGACCAGTTCGACGCGTCTTTTTCCGCGGGACATAGAAGTGGTGCGGATTTTGCCGCTGACTTCCAGCCGCATCAGAATGTCGTTGAAGTCTTTGTAGCCTAAATCCTCAAACTCCTCTTTCAACTGATTGAAGAGGTCATCGTCAACCATGTCGCCTTTCTTGTTCAAGATTTCCAATACAACAAAAAAGGCGGGACGGGTTTTCCAAGTTTTAACTGCGGGCATTAACGTTGCTCCTTAAGCAACAGGCGTTGCCGGTTTCTGTACCTGCCGAATCTGATGCATAAAGCTCTTGTACCATTTCTCCATGTCCGGAGTAACAGACGGCCCCACTTCTTTCATGGCATCCTGAAAATCTTTCATGGTGACTTCTCTTGAGTTTACATCTCTTCTCAGCGTATGCATAGCTGCTTCTCTGCAAAGAGATTCTATGTCCGCTCCTGAATAATACTTGGTTACGCTGGCCATCTGGTTCAAATCAACGTCTTTGGCTACAGGCATATCTTTCGTGTAGATTTTGAATATTTGAAGACGGCTCTTCTCATCTGGTTCCGGCACGTAAATCAAACGGTCAAATCGTCCTGGTCTCAGAACTGCGGAGTCCACCATGTCTGGCCTGTTGGTGGCGGCTATTACAACTATGTCCTGCAGCGTGACGATGCCGTCCATTTCGGTGAGCAGCTGGCTTATGACGCGTTCTGAGACGCCGCTGTCTGACATTCCCATTCCTCGTCTTGGCGTTAACGAGTCCATTTCGTCAAAGAATATCACTGCGGGTGCTGCCATTCGCGCTTTCCTGAAGACTTCTCTTATGGCTTTTTCAGATTCACCGACCCATTTGGAAAACACTTCAGGTCCCTTAATCGATATGAAGTTAGCTTCGCTCTCTGTTGCCACTGCACGCGCGAGCATGGTTTTGCCGCATCCTGGCGGACCATAAAGCAGTATTCCTTTTGGCGGTTTTATTCCAAGTTTGGTGAAGACTTCTGGGGTTTTAAGCGGCCATTCAACTGCTTCCTTCAAGTGCTCTTTCACTTCATCTAGTCCGCCCACGTCTTCCCAGTTGACAGTGGACACTTCTATGTAGACTTCACGCATGGCTGTAGGCGTGACTTCCTTGTAAGCGTTGAAAAAATCATCCATTTTCACTTCCATTTTCTCAAGCACGGCTGGCGGTATGCGTTCCTCTTCCAGGTTGATTTGGGGCAGGTATCTGCGAAGCGCTTTCATGGCGGTTTCTCTGCCTAACGCCGCAAGGTCCGCGCCCGTGTATCCATGTGACAGCTCCGCGAGTTTCTTGAGGTCAACGTCTTCGGCCAGGGGCATGCCTCTCGTGTGAATTTGAAGCACTTCGTATCTTCCCTGTTTGTCGGGCACGCCGATTTCGATTTCCCTGTCAAACCTGCCTGGTCTCCGTAACGCGGGGTCCAATGCGCCTGGCCTGTTGGTGGCGCCTATAACTATCACGTTTCCGCGTCCCGACAAGCCATCCATCAGGGCTAGGAGCTGTGCGACCACGCGCCTTTCAACTTCGCCGGTGACTTCCTCGCGTTTAGGCGCTATCGCGTCCAGTTCGTCAATGAATATTATGCTTGGCGAATTCTGTTGAGCTTGCTGGAATATCTCTCGTAGTCTGGCTTCGGACTCGCCGTAGAATTTGCTCATGATTTCAGGGCCATTTATTGAGTAGAAGTTGGCTTCGGACTCGTTGGCGACTGCGCGGGCTAAGAGGGTTTTGCCGCATCCTGGCGGGCCATGAAGCAGGACGCCTTTTGGGGGGTCTATTCCGAGCCTTTGGAAAAGCTCTGGGTGCCTCAAGGGAAGCTCTACCATTTCGCGGACGCGTTGAATCTCCTCGTGCAAGCCGCCGATGTCTTCGTATGTGGTTCTCGGCAGTCCCTTTGTCTCGGGCGCCGGCTCGTTGAGAATTGTAAGGCGGGTTTCCGCCGTGACTTTTATGATGCCGTGCGGCCGGGTCTTGGTAACCGTGAACGGTATGGCGTGCCCCAGCATCATAACCAGCGTTGTGTCGCCTTCAACAAGTGTTCTCTCCATAAGGCGGTTCTTGACGAAGTTTGTGAAATCGTCGTCCACGTTTAACCGCATGTCAACTGGCGCAAGCGTTATGCCGAGCGCAGTTTTGACTTTCGCGGGTCTTACCACAACATACTCGTTAATGGCCACGCCGGAGTTTTTTCGGGTGAAGCCGTCGATGCGAATTATGTCTCGATTTTGGTCCTCGCTGTAGGCTGGCCAGGCTATCGCCGAAGTTGTTCTCTTGTTAACTATTTCTATTACATCGCCTGCGCTTATGCCTAGTTTCTGCATTGTTCTCTGATCTATGCGGGCGATGCCTCTTCCAACATCTCTTTGGCGTGCGTCTCCCACGCGTAATTGAATTTCGCTCATTCAGAATCCTCCTGTAATATGAAAGTGAAGCGTGTTGAAACAGAGGTTTATTCCTATATAAACTTTAAAGCGTCACGAAAAAAACTGATATTTTCAGCTTAGCGTTTAAGCTAAAGGGTTTTCGCCCGTCTGCTCTGCCGAGAGCCCTCCCTCCCATATATAAAGACTGGAACTTGATACTTAGTCAAAATTTCTTGACTAACAAAAAGAAATTTTAGTCAAGGTTTCTTTACAAAAATACTTTTCTAATAAGACAACTAAGTAACAAACGTATGACGCTTAAAGGAGCTAAACGTGCAATGGCTCTTTCGCCCAAGCCACAAGTGTTCAAAAAAGCAGCTTTCGTTTTGATTCTAGTTATACTTGTGGCTTCATGCATAAGCATAATTCATCCTGCCAAAGCGTATTTTACGACGATTACCGTTCCAGACGATTACCCAACCCTAAGCTCTGCTATCGGAAACGCCACGGACGGCGACGTCATCTTCGTTAAGAAAGGAATTTACGAAGAAGAGACGCTCGAGATAAACAGGGCGCTCTCTATCGAAGGTCAAGACGCCGAGAACACCGTGATCAGCCTTCATCCACCGTTAGTCACAACAACTGTTTTCACTCAAGTCTTTACAAGCTATGCCAATCCAATTAACATTAAAGCGAATGACATTAAGCTTTCAGGTTTCACTATTAACAGCGAAGACGGAGAAATCTCTGCTACTGGAAATAGAACATTGATTACGGGGAACGTAATTAACGCTGTTGTACACTTGCGCGGTTCGTATCAAACTGTTTCTGAGAACAATTTAACTGCGGACGTGACATGCAGCGTTGGCACTCATGGCAACGTCTATAAAAATAACGTTGTAAATGGCACCATCGGATGCGATTCTGGCTCTTACAACCGCTTTTTCGCAAACACCGTTATAGGAGGCGGAATAAGCTCTGACGGCACAAGCATTCATAACTTGATTTATGGCAACACTGTAAAAGACGGCAGTGGCATCTGGGCGTGTTATGGCGACGTTGTTGCCCGAAACACAGTAACCGGCAGCGAACAGGGAATTTCCGTCGGTTGGGGCTTTAACAGCGTCATCTGCGGAAACACTATTACGAGTAACCGTGGAGCGGGTCTTACAAAACTTGAAGGTACCAACAACACTTTTTTCGCGAATTATGTGGCGAACAACTCTGTTGGTGCTTTAGTTGGAACGAACGTTCTTTCGCATTCAGGTAATAACACCTTTTACCACAATAACTTCATAAACAATATCCAGCAGACCCAAATCCTCAATCTCGACCATACAGATTATTGGGACAACGATAAAGAAGGGAACTTCTGGAGCAACTATACAGGATTTGATGCCAATCACAACGGTTTAGGGGATACACCCTACATGATATTTGGGGAAAGCCACACACAGGATTATCCTTATACAATATATGATGACAGTTACGAAGACCGTTATCCGCTAATGACTCCATTCAACTGCTCAGGCGTCACAATTGAGCTACCCGGATGGGCAGGCACCCAATTTCCGAGACCGCAGACATCTCTTGACACAATTCCTCCCCTAATTTCGATTCTATCTCTTGAAAATACTTCCTATCCCTTAGGAAACCTGTCGTTAACGTTCGCCGCGAGTGAGCCAACTTCATGGATTGGTTACAGCCTTGACGGACAAGAAAACGTAACAGTTGCGGGGAACACCGTTTTGGAAGGGCTATTTGTAGGTTCACACTACTTGACAGTTTACGCGAATGATACCGCTGGATTCAGTGGCGCCTCTGAAACAATCTACTTCCGCATCGAAGCCTCTTTCCCAACAACGTTGGTTGCGGCTGTTGTGATTGTCGTGTGTGTTTTCGGCTTCGGGTTTATTGTAGACTTCTTGAAAGCTAAGAGCAACCGCCAGAGAACTGGAGAAAAAGTAAGGTTAGAAACCTGTGAACAGACGGACCCAAATGTTGGTCGTTGTGCTTGTTGCCGCGTTGTCAGTCATTGGTAACATCATTTTAAGCGGGTTAGCCAACGGCTTGCACAACATAACCGTCTACGCGACGGACACGTTCGGAAACAAAGGCGCCACGGAAACAATCAACTTTACCGTGGAAGCGCCACTCCCAATAACATGGTTTATCGTTGCCATAGTCCTATCAATAGCGGGCGGTGTCCTCTTTGCTGTTTACTGGTTCACGAAAAGACGTAGGATAAAAGGCCGCAGCCGTCAAGAAAGCTAGCAGAGCCCGCCTTGCTTGAAATAGTAGTTCTCTTCCTTCTTGGAACCGAAGCTTCTCACGCCTTCCCTCTTCAACTGCTCTCTAAGCTCCGCAGCGTATTCCTTAGTTAATTCGCCCTTTTTCTCCAAATACTCAATTATGGCCTCTGCCTGCTCTTCTGTATCGCAACGACGTATGAAATCAACAACTGTTGGATCATAATTTCGAAGCTTCTCTGCCGCTGCTTTTTCCGCCTCGTTCCCATCGGTTCTAACTGCACCTATCTCGACTTTACCGTCTTCGCCTTCAAGTTCGTCTGACAGATTCGGAAACATCTTCTTAAACGACTTTTTATCGATCTCCACGGTTGCGACCTTCGAGCATAGCTAATCAATATAAAATATGAAAACGCACATTTAAGTGGTTTTTTCCCTGATTCGCCGATTTTCCATGTTAGACAGGCAAAAATTTTTCCGCTGGGTTCTCGTTAAGCAGGCGTTCTAGCTCTTTAACGTTAAGCCCACTGATTTCATCTCCGAAAATCTCGCATTTTCTCTTGCTTCCTGCTTCTTCTGAGTTTCGAACGACGAGTTCAGCTGTTTGCTTGCCTGCAGTCTCAACGTATATGTGAAAGGAAGATTTAGGGGTTCCCATTTTGGTTTCGGTGGTTCTCTCGGTTTTAGAAATTTTAAAGCCGTTTTCCTTGAGGGCATCCACGATTTCGTCTGTTGTGTCATGGTACAGGGTTATGTCGATGTCGCTTCCTTGGCGGATGTTTCCACGCCATACGCTTCCGATTAAGATGGGGCAGTAATCTTTGAAGATTTTCATTATCTTCAAGGCTTCTTTCCTCATCTTGATTAGCCGTTCTTTTCTGGCTGGTCCTTCAAGCATGTCAGCGATTTTGTCGAGTTCCAGGGCAACTTCCAGGTTTGAGGGCAGAAAGTTGGACCCTATAGTTTTTGCGGCCTTTACCTTGGCTTGTTTGTACTCTTTTGCAGCTCCAAAATACAGGAGGGTTGCCGCTTCCTTCGCGATTTTACATCTTACATCAGAATCAGCGTTCAATTTTTCACCAGACAATTGTCAGGTCAGCGTTTAGACACTTCTTCGTACAGCTGAACCGTTTTTTCAGCAATCTTATTCCATGTGAACTCGCTTAAAACCCTTTTCCGACCGTTCTTTCCAAGCCATTTCCGTCTTTCCGGGTTTTCCAGCGAGCTTATGATTCCCCACGCGATGTCTGACGGGTTGTTTGGGTCTATGTGGTAGCCGCACTGTTCGTCACTGCAGCAAATCACTATTTCTCTCATTCCGCTGACGCCCGCAGCGCCCACCACAACCGGTTTCTCCATGCTCATAGCCTCAAGGGCAACTATGCCGAAAGGTTCATAATAGCTTGGAAAAACCGCCACGTCGCAAGCCGCGTAATGCAGAATGCGTTCTTCTTCAGGTATGAAGTCAAAACGGAATCGCACGTACTCATTCAGCCTCATGGTTCGGGTCAAATTAATCAGGTATTCCTGCTGGTCGCCCACGCCTACGATGACTAATCTTGCGTTTGGAATCTTGGACAAAACATGAGGCATCGCCATAATCAACTTGTCCACGCCCTTCACGCCTACAAGTCTTCCTAGAAACAGGATCATGAAGTCGTCGTCTTTGAGGCCGTAAAACGCTTTGATTTTCCGCACTTGCTCACTGGACACGCTTTCAGGGTCATATTTTTGCGGGTCAACCCCGTTATACGCGACTTCGATTTTGTCCTTTGGAAAACCTAATTGGATTAGCTCATCTTTCATGGCGTAAGACACTGTGATAATCATGTCCGCCATCTTGGCTCCGCGCAATTCAATGTTGCTTACCACGCTTGAACCGTTTCCCAGGGTTCTTCCCTTCTCTGTTGAGTGAACGTGAAACACCAGTGGCAGGTCGCTTTCCTTCTTCACGGTGACCCCGCCCATTATTGAAAGCCAGTCATGGGCAACCACGACGTCGTAGTTTACGCCTTCTTTCTTGATGAGTTCATTAATGAGTTTTGACGCTGTAAGGTAGTTGTAAACGAGAAGATTGCCAAATAACCGCAGCCCTCTGCCCCATTTTTTGATGTCCTCCGCAATAACGTCAGGCAAAGAGTCGGAAACGTCAATATGTAACGGACGGTGAATCTCGATGCCGCGCCAAATCTCTCTCGTTGGAAGAGTCCCGCCGTCATCATTCATCGTGAAAACTGTCACATCGTTATCCATCAAAACAAATTTACGCGTTATTTCAGCAGCGTAGGTTCCTAGGCCACCCACGATTTTAGGAGGATATTCATAAACAAGCACAGCAATTTTCATTGTTGGCGTTCACCATTTTCCAGTTTAGCATTGATTATCTTCTTACTAAAGCTTTGCTTATTTCCGTTCAGTAAGCCGCTGAGAAACGTTGATTAGCCTGTATGCACATATAGCCCTCGTAGGTGTGTTGTAGCCAATGAGTTTATCACCAACTAAACATGAGATACTGGAAACCATGTTGCTGCTTGACAAGCCTGAGCGAGCAATGAGTATAGCGAAGGAAGTCGGCAAAGAATTTCCTTCCGTTATGATGCACATCATCGGACTCACTCGCATGGGATACATAGTTTCACCCGAAAAAGGAATTTACACCCTAACGGAGAAAGCTAAAAAAGCTTTAGGCATACCCGAAATCAACGAAGAAAACGCCAAAAAAGAATTAGCGGACATGACGCAGGGCCAGTCATTCCACTTTTACGCAAGCATAGGAAAACCGTTAAGCCTCCAAGCCCGCAGCCTTCAAGATTTTCGTGACAAAATTCTGCAAGTCAACCTTGACTCCATAAAATTCCATGAGAGCCGCGGAGATTTTGAAGCTTGGTTCGCAGGACTCGGTGACGTGGAACTCGCGAAAAAAGCAGCGTTGCTGAAAGAGAAAAAGATGGATGGCGAGGAACTGCGCAGTAGACTGCACGATATGGTTGAGAATCGATGCGCAGTGTTGTCTAACGTGGCTGAACATTCGTTTTCAGCTGAGTCGGCTACTTCAGCGGCTTGAAGCGTTCTTCGAGTTTTCCCAGAACTTTCTGTATTGTCGTATACTCCATATCTTCAGCGCTTAAACGCGCGGGTTCAAATTCGCTCATGTTCCGCAGCGTGCAGGCGTTTTGCATGGTTTCTCGTCTTGCCAAAGCAAAGGCTGGGTCATCGAACAAGTTTTCGGGGAAACGTTTTGGAGAAAATATGAAATAATAAGAGTTGTATAGTCAGTACAGGAGTGTGATGGCGCTGAGCGAGGTCAGAGTGGTTTCGGTGAAGCTTCCTGAAGAAGTTTATCATGAGATGGTTTTGCGCATTCCAGAAGGCGACAGGAGCAATTTCATTCGAGAAGCCATAATGGAGAAGCTTCAAAAAACGCCCAAGGCGGACAAGCTTTTGGAGCTGGAAGAGAGAATGAGCAAAATCGAACAGAGTGTTGGAGAAGTTAGGCGGTACCTTGCGGACTTGGAGTTGCTCACGTACCAGCATGGGAAAATAAATCCGCATACGTTCTGCATTGACGACACGGACCACAAAATCGTGGATTACCTGCTGCATTACAAGGGCGCAACCACGCCTGAACTCGCGGAGTACACGAAGACTAATCGGTGGCTGGTGCTGAACCGGCTGAGGAAGATGCAGCGAAGCTCAAAGAAGCAGTTCGGCAAACCCATAATAGAGTATTACGCTGGAGAGAAATCGGGAAAGAAAAAGGCTTGGTGGATAAACGAAGAACTAATTCAAGAATAGCGCGCGGTTAGTTTTAAATCTGTCAACACCATTGTTTTGGAAAAGGGGCCCGTAGCCCAGCACGGATTAAGGCGTCGGCCTCCGGGCGCTTTGCGGAAGAAAGCCGAAGACCCTGGGTTCAAATCCCAGCGGGCCCGCCACCCCCCTTGTGTTGCAACCCTGCTTTTTCAGCTTAGATTCAAGATTGAACTTTTTGGGCGACGTCTTTTGCCCAGCTGCGTATGGCGTTCAGGTCTCTTGTGTCGTATAGTCCGGGTTCCGTTTGGGGTACGCCAGCTTCTTCTAGTTGAGGCTTAATAGCCTGCATGAATTTTCCAAACAGCCAAGGCACCCTGTTGTAGTTGTAGACGCCTCCGAACAAGCCTAAAGCCACGGGCTGCAGATGGTATTTGGCGGCTTTTTCTTCCAGATACTTGGTTCTAGCTTTTTCGATGGATTCTGCTTTGTCTGTTTTGTCATCTAACGGTTGTGTGCTGCCGCAGCAGACAAACAGTGCCACTTTTTTTCCTGCCAGTTCTTTCTGGAACTTTTTCAGGAACTTTTCGGGTTCTTTAGTCCACTTGTGTATCTGAATTCCGCTGCCGACCGTGACAAGCTCGTACTCGGCTATGTCTTTCACTTTGTCGTTTTTGAGGTTGACTACTTTAACGTCTAATCCTTCTTGGCGGAATACATCAGCAATCTCCTCTGAGGTCATTTCCGTTGCCCCATATCGCGTGCCGTAAACAATCAACGCTTTAACCATTAGTCCCTACCTCCCTGCTTCTTTTTTCGCTTTCTAGCTTAATACGTGTTCCGATGAGCCCGAGGCAAAGCTGGAAAAAGGGAAAGCGCGCCTAGCGAAAACGACAGGGTTTGCACGCGAAAGATTCAGGAACCCGACTTATACCTTAGAATTTCATAATCTCTTCAGAATCGTGTGCTCGTGGATTTTTATGGCTACGAAAAGGAATGCTACCGTGAACGCGATTAGGGCGAGAATGTCTACTGCTATCGGATAGTAACTCGTGCCCTGTATGGAATATCTGGCTAAGTCCGTGAAGTAAGTCAGCGGCGAGATTGAGGAAATGGCTCTGCCCCAAACTGGCAGCTGTTCGATTGGGATGAAGACGCCGCTTATGAAGACCATTGGGAACTTGATCATGGAAGACAGCATCATTATGGTGGCGGGGTTGTCGGTGGGCGGATAAGCGGAGAGCAGTATGCTGAAGGACGCGAAGCAGAAAGTGGAAAGAATAAGCCCGAAACACAGAAGGAACGGGCTGACTATTCCAACGCCGATTAGTAGGCTTGCAGTGGTAACGACCGCGGAGACGAGAATGCCGAAAACGAATGAGGATAGCACGTCCCCGAAGAATATTGTGCTAAGAGAAACGGGCGAGGATATGAGGCGCTCAAGAGTTTTGGCTCTTGCCTCCCACGGAACGATGGCTGGTCCAACTGATGTTGCCGTGAAAAAAGCGGTCATCCCAAGCAGTCCAGGTATCAGCGCTTCGATAGGCATGTTTCTTCCGATGTAGAATGAGAGGAAAAGGAAGAAAGGCATGAGTAGCCCAAAGATGATGACGGGACCCTTGGAGTAGTATATGCGAATGTTCTTTTCGACGATGGCAAGAGATTGCTTGAATTTTCCCCAAACATTGTTTTCCATAAAAAGTTTCCTCCTCAGCTTTCTTTCACGAGTTTTAGGAACACGTCTTCCATGCTTGGCGCAAGCGTGTTAATGGTAACTATGTTGATTTCTTTTGAACGTGCGTAGTCAACGAGAGCGTCTATTACCGGACTTGTTTCTTCAACGTATAGTTTCAGCTTGTCGCCCATCTTGGCGGCTTTCTCGACGCCTTTGATGCTTAACAGATCTTCCGTGTTCACCGTCTTGTCGAAGCTGATTTCGATAGATTGCAGTCCGCTGCTTCGAAGCCTGAGTCTTTCTGGGCTGTCAATGGCGGCGATTTTGCCGTGGTTGATGATGGCTATTCTGTCGCAAAGCTGGTTCGCCTCTTCCATGTTGTGTGTCGTCAAAAACACCGTTGTGCCATCTGCGTTGTACTCTTTTATGGTGTCTTTTATCCGCCGTTGGCTTTCAACATCCAATCCCGAAGTCGGCTCATCCAAGAAAAGAATCTGCGGCTCACTGATCAGCGCCATGCACAGGAGAAGTTTTTGTTTCATCCCCTTCGAAAAACCCTTGACAACATGATTTCTACGCTCGTACAGCTCGAATTTTTTCAGAAGGCTTTCTGCTCTTTCAGTTCTCTGCTTCTTGGGAACTCCGTATAACGCTCCAATCAGCATCAGGTTGTTCCAGGCTGAAAGGTCCACGTACGCGTTTGCCATTTCAGGAACAATACCCATCAGCTGCCTTGTTTTCAAGCCTTGCTTCAGAATGTCGTAGCCGAATATGGCCGCTGTGCCTTTGTCTGGTTTTATCACGCCGGTAAGCATTCTGATGGTGGTGGTTTTGCCGGCGCCGTTAGGGCCTAGAAAACCGAAAAGCTCGCCCTTCTTCACTTCAAAGCTGATGCCGTCGACCGCCAGCAACTCGCCAAAACTCTTTGTTAAGCTCGTGACTTCAACGGCGTTATCATTGCTCATGGTTTGGCACCTCCGGCAGGTCGGTGAGAAGGTTGATTTTGATTTCCTTCGTTTTTAATTTCCACGCTTTTTCTGGGGCGCCGCCTCCGACTTCGCGGTACTCAGCCAATTCGATGATGCCTGCCTGCTCCATTTCGGAGAGGTGATAGTAAAGTCCTGATTTGGAGAGGTTTTCTCCGGCTTTTTTCAGTCCCTCGAAGATTTCGTTGGTGCTTTTGGTTCCGTCGCCGATTAGGCGGATGATTGTCCATCTTGTGGGGCAGTGTAATGCTCTGAAGTATGTGTGGAATTTGCTGGTTTCTTTTGTGTTGTAGCCTCCGCATCTTTCGCCGCACATTAATCATTTCCCTCTTCAATATTTACTGTTATATTATCAAAAATACTGTAATATTACAGTAACATTTAAGGTTTTCGGGCTGAATTACAAAACACCGCTACGGCTTCAGTGAAAGCCCAACTATCCGCCTGTCAGGTTCTGAATAAACTTTAAAACTATCTTAGGTTGACTCACTGCCATCTTCAACGTTACGCCAGGATTCTTAAAGTAATTAATTAAAGATAACCTCTTATATCTTCGGACAGCCATCGCCGCAATTTCCTTAACTTCAGACGGCGTAAAGTCATCGGTTCTTATCAAGGGCATCCCGCGCGTTTGCCTAACCTCCGCGAAAGCCCGCGACGTCAAACTCCCCTCAATATAACCCTTCTCCAAGCATTCCTTGTACAGGCGGGTTCCCAACGACGGCGTCGCCACATGCAGGAGCATGCCCACGTCAAAATCCCTCTTAAGCCTGAGCGCCAGCTCCACGGTTTTCAGCATGTTTTCCTTCTTTTCGCCGGGAAAGCCGATGATGTAGAATGCCGCGGTTTTCAATCCGATGTCCTTGCACATTTTGGCGACGTTCACCACTTTCTTCAGGTTAAGGCTCTTGCCTATGATGTTGTCTATTACACATTGGTCTCCGGATTCTATGCCGAAGAACACGCTTTGGCACCCTGATTTTTTCATTTTCTTCAGAAGGTTCAGGGTTAGGTAGTCGGCTCTTATGCCGTTCGGGGTTTCCCAGTTAAACTTGAGGCTTTTTTCAATTATCTTGTCGCATATGGCTTCAAATCGTTCCATGTTGAATGTGAGGTTATCATCCTCAAAGAATATGGTTTTGACTCCGAACTGGTTTAACACGTACTCTATGTGTTTTATCACGTAGTCCACAGAGTGCGCTCGGAACATTTTTCCCATGTGCAGGTGAACCGAACAGAAGTTGCAGTTAAAAGGGCAACCCCTGCTGGTTATCATGGAAACCGCGCGGTCCTTGAAGCTGCGGTACTCAATCTTTCCAGGGTTAAGGTACTGCTCCATGTCCACTAAATGGTAAGCCGGATAAGGAAGCTCATCCAAATCTTCAATGAAAGGTCTCAACGCGTTCTGCTTTATGGCTCCGTCATCTTGGCGGTAGGCGATTCCCTGCACATCGCTTAGTTTCTTTTTTCCCTCAACGCACTTGGCGATGTCCAGCATCGTGTATTCTCCTTCGCCAATCACCGCGATATCAATGTTCTTTGCCTCTTCCAAGAACTCCACGGGAACAACGGTGACGTGCGGACCGCCAACAACAGTCAAAATTTTCGGGTCCACTTCCTTGGTGATGGCGCCGACCCTGATGGCGTTCTCCGCCTGGCATGTAAAGGGTGCCGCTATGCCCACAACATCTGGTTTTCTCCGCCGTATTTCCTCCCTTATCTTTCCATAAGGCATGCCCACCTCAAGCGTGTCTCCAACCTTCAAGAACGAAGCGTCAGTCATGAATGCATCCAAAATTTCCGCCGTGTAACCTGCCCTCTCCAGCACAGCGGCAATGTACATCAAGCCGAGAGGAAGATTCCCTGCGGGAGGGTCTGAGCCGGGATAAAACAGCTGCGGCGGGTTGATGAGGAGCACTTTCATCGTTTTTACCATTAGGTATAAGTGGCATTTCTGAAATATTTAAACTAGTTTATGAACCGAGGGTAGCGTTTGAATCCCTGTAATTTAGCAAAAGGCGCTTGTTAATGAGCGAAAAAGTGATAGTGGCTTGGAGCGGGGGCAAAGACAGTGCTCTCGCGCTTCACGAAACGCTAGAATCCGGCAGATATGAGGTTCGGGAACTGTTGACGACAGTTACCCGAGAGCTGAGGGATAACCGTTTTTACTATTGCGATTTGATTCCTGTATGATCGAAAAAATTGGGTTGGAAAAATAAAAGTGGGATGACACGCGTTTGCTGAATTTTCGAGTTAAGTGGCGTTTTTGCCGCGTTTTCTCAGGACGAGCACTCCAACTGTGACGATTGCGATGATTATGACTACGGCGAGAATTATGCCGACTGATGTGGCGTCGAGTCCTGTTCCTTCGGCGGGGGTGTTCATTTCATCCAGTGTGACTTTGATTGTGCCTATGTCTGTTTTGATTGTGGCAATGTCGCCTTGAATTCCAACGATTGTTCCTTCCAAGTCGCCCAGTGTTGTGCTTATGGTTGCGGTGTCTCCTTCCAGAGCGGTTACTTTCGCCTGAATGCTGTTAATGCTTGTTTCTATTGTGCCGATGTCGGTTTGTATGGTTGCTACGTCTCCGTCCAGCGTAACTAGTTTAGCGTTTATCTGGTTCACGCTTGTTTGTATTTGGCCGACGTTGGTTTGTATGGTTGCGATGTTGCCTTGAATTTCAGTTAAAACCGCGTTTAGCGAGCTTATGCTTGTTTGGACTACGCCGATTGAGGTGTTGATTGATAGCATGCCTTCGTTAATTGTGAGTATTGAGCCTTCCACGTCACCCAGCATGGTGGTTATTTCCGTGGTGTTTCCCTGTATGTTTGTGATGTTAAGCTGGATGTTGTTCACGTTTGTTTTGACGATGCCTATGTCTGTTTGGATGGTGACTACGGTGCCGTTTAGCTCAATCATTACGCTGTTTATCTCGTTTAGGTTGACTTGTATTTCGCCGATGTTAGTTTCGATTGTCACTATGTTTTCGTCAATGTTGGTTACGGTTGTGTTTATGTTTTCCAGAGACACCTGGATTGTGCCCACATCAGTTTTGATGCATGCCACGTTGTTCCGAATCTCGGTTATCCAAGCATTCCACCCTGTTAGGGTCTGGCTTAGCAGGAAGGATTTCAGTGCGACTCCGACACCTGTTTCGCTGTATGCGTTAACAACCAGAGCGTAGGTGCCAGCTGAAGCTTCGCAGGGAATTGTGTACGGTATCCTGTAAAGCCCAGTGTCAACTTGCTGAACTAAACTGGTTAGATTAGCGTACAATGCTCCGTCGAGGTACAAACTGGCGTTGAGCACTGCGTCTGTTGGAACACCAGACAGCGAAACTATAACGTAAAAGTCAGCGATTTCGCCGTTAAAATGCATGGCTCCGACATCCGCTTCGACATCAAGTTTATCTGAGGGAATTGTGACGCAGGCTTGGCTGGGCGAAACGAGAGCGGTTGCTTGCAGTAGCATTAATGTACATGCTAGAATGGAGATGAACGCGCGTGTTTTCTTGGATTTCAATATTTCCATTAGGGACTTCTCCTTTCCTTTGGTCAAAATTGTTTTTTGCACACTTAACCTATGTTTCGGATTTAAGAATATTGCACACAGGAACATAGAATAGCCAACCATATGTTTCCAAAAATCTGCACCTAAGTGCGCTCATTCACCCTTGTTGCGGTTTACAAAAGGTTCATAAGATTAATTTTCAAAATAATAGTTCAAGGTGATTTGATGCCGAAAATTCTTGTTCTCTATTATAGTCGAAGCGGAAACACAGAGAAGATGGCTAAAGCCGTGGTGGAAGGAGCCCAAAGCGTTGGTAACATGGAAGTGGAGCTAAGCTATCACGTTGACGCGGAAGACCTATCCAGGTTTGATGCTGTCCTCGTGGGTTCGCCGACGTACAATCATGAAATTCCGTTGGATATGGAAAGGCTTTTTGAAGATGCAGCCGCGAAGGGCATAGACCTGAAAGGGAAAGTGGGCGCAGCTTTCGGCTCTTACGGTTGGAGCGGGGAAGCACCGAAGTTTATTCTTGAAATCATGAAAAACAAGTTTGAAATGCAGGTGACCGAACCGCCGTTGTTGGCGATGTATGAGCCTGACGCGAAGCTGCTTGGTATGTGCCGCGATTTAGGGAAGCGCGTTTCCGAAACCCTTATGCGCCAAGCTTAACATGTTTTAGGAGAGAGGAGACGAGAAACTTGAGTTCAAACAATGAACTGCTTGATTTCATTAAGCGCCAGATAGTTATTGAGAAAGAAATTGTGGAGTCGCTGAACAAAGGCATAGTTGACATCAAAAACCCGCCTGTCCGAGGCGTTTTGAAAGGAATATCCTTAGACTCCGTGAAGCACGCGGAGCTTTACGGGGCAGCCGTTTCGCTTTTGACGGATGTTTCGCAAGCGTTGAAGCAGGAACACCTTGACGAGCAAAGAGCCTTGGTTGAGAAGCACATTAAGTTGGAATCGGAACTCATCAAAAAACTGGAAAAAATCATGCCCGCAATCGAAAACAGCAAGGTGCAGTTCCTTTTAGAGTCAATTTTGGCTGATGAGCGAAGGCATCATGCGTTGCTAAAACAGGTTTTGGAGATAATTGTTCACGGAGAAACCATAACGGAAGCGGACTGGTGGAAAATGCTGTGGGAAGATGTGCCGTTTCACGGCGCCCCAGGCGGCTAAACCGCTAAACATCACTTTTCCAGCTAAGAGCTAATCTTCTCGTTAGTGTTCATGCCCATTTCATGCTGAGCAGCCGGGGCTTTCTCCATTGGCATTTCTGTTTTCGGCTCATATCTCCGCAGAGTCTGACTGTTTATAGCCACCAAAACCGTGCTCAGCGACATCAGAATCGCGCCCACCGCGGGGTCTATGATCACTCCGAAATTGGCGAGGATGCCTGCAGCTAAGGGAATGGCGAATATGTTGTAGCCTGCAGCCCACCAGAGATTCTGCACCATCTTGGAATACGTTTTCTTTGACAGGTCCGCCACTTTCGGCACGTCTCGGGGGTCATTTTTCACGAGAATTATGTCTGCGCTTTCGATTGCCACGTCTGTGCCTGCGCCGATGGCGATGCCTACGTCAGCGGTGACCAAGGCTGGAGCGTCGTTGATGCCGTCTCCGACCATGGCAACGCGGTAGCCCTTATCCTTTAACGATTTGATTTTCGCTGCTTTCTGGTCGGGTAAAACTTGGGCAAAATAATCATCAATGTTGAGTTCTTTCGAAACGCCCTTTGCAACCGCTTCGGCGTCGCCCGTAAGCATGTACACCTTCACGCCTGCCGCTTTCAAATTTCTAATCGCTTGGCGGGATTCTTCACGTATTTTGTCGGCAAGAGCAAAAGCGCCTGCAAGTTTTCCGTCTACCACTGTGAAAACCACGGTTTTGCCTTGTTCTTGGAGGGCAGTTATTTTTTCGTCGTTGACTTCAACTTTCATTTCCTTCAGAAGATTGGGGCTTCCCACGTACACCTCTTTATTCTCGACTGTTCCTTGTGCGCCTTTGCCTGGGATCGCCTTGAAATCCTTAGTTTTAGGAACCTTGGTGCCCTTCTTGCTCGCGTAGTCCGCGATTGCTTTCGCGATTATGTGTTCGGAATTCTCCTCAACAGAAGCCGTCAGACGCAAAAGCTCGTCCTCTGAGATGTATGAGACTACATCGCTTACGCCGAATTGCCCCGTTGTCAGGGTTCCGGTCTTGTCGAAGACCACGGCGTTTACATCCTTCACCATCTCGAAGGCTTTTCGGTCTCTTATGAGAATCCCGCTCTTAGCCGTTATAGACGTGGACAGCGCAACAACAAGAGGAATCGCCAACCCAAGAGCGTGAGGGCAAGCTATCACGAGAACAGTTACGGTGCGCGTAAGAGCAAACTGAGCGTTTCCAACCACAGCCCACACCACATAAGTTATTACGCCCGCGGAAACGGCAACATAAAACAGAAGCGCGGCGGCTCGGTTAGCGAGGTCTTGGGTTCTGGACCTGCTTTGTTGAGCTTGCCTAACAAGCGTTATCACCTGCGCCAGATAGGTTTCCTCGCCTGTTCTCTCAATCTTGGTTCTAACCGCGCCATCTCCGTTTATGGCGCCTCCTATGACCTTGTCTCCTTTCGCCTTGTGAACAGGCTTCGATTCGCCAGTGAGAAGCGCCTCGTTAACGTAGGATTCACCCTCGATAACAACGCCGTCAGAAGGTACTTTCTCGCCTGGACGAACCAGAACCACGTCGCCAGCCTGCAGTTCGGAAACGGGTACGTCTTTGATGTCGCCGTTCTTCACCAGATGCGCCATCGTGGGCATTATCTTGACGAGTTCTTCCAGCGCTTTTGAGGCGCCTAGAACGCTTCGGGCTTCTATCCAGTGCCCGAGAAGCATCACGTCTATCAGGGTGGCGAGTTCCCAGAAGAAGTCTTTTCCGACAGGAACGAAGACGGTGGCGGCTGAAAAGAAAAAGGCTACCGAGATGGCGGTGGCGATGAGCGTCATCATCCCAGGCTGTGCCCTTCTCAACTCCTGCGTTAACCCTTTGAGGAATGGCCAGCCGCCGTAGGCGTAGATTATGACGGCTAAAAGCAGAAGAATGTATGATTGATAGGGTACTGTAAGCGTATAGCTGAACCAGGTTTGTATGGCTTCTGAGAGAATCAGAACGGGGATGGTGAGGGCGAGGCAAACGAAGAATCTAGTCTTGAACATTCCGGTGTGCATCATATGCTCCGTAGCACCATGCTGCATCCCTTGCATGCCTTTCATGCCTTGTTGAGAACCTTCATGTTTCATCCCGCCGTGCATACTGTGATTTTCTTTCATTCTTCCTCAGCCACATCCTATATGTCCAAAGATTGAATTAACTTCTTCATTATAGTCGCTGACTTCTGGAACATCTTGATTTCACCATCTTCCAGTGGCAACTTGATGGTTTGCTCGACGCCCTCTTTATTCACTATCGAAGGGACGCTTAGGCAGACGCCGCTGACACCATGGTAGTCCTGTAGCAGACTGGAGACGGTGAGAATGGCGTTTTCGTCTCGGATTATGCTTTCCACTATGCGGGTTAAGCCTAAGCCAATGGCGTAGTATGTGGCTCCTTTGAGGTTAATTATTTTGTACGCCGCGTTTTTCACCTGCTTAAAAATCCCGTTTAAGTACTGCTTGTCATACTGCATGCCGCAGATGGGATAGTACTCTTTCAGGTTTACTCCTGCGATGCTTGCCGCGCTCCAAACGGGCACTTCGCTGTCGCCGTGTTCGCCGATAATGTAGGCGTGAACGTTCCTTGAATCTATGTGGAAGTGTTCACCCAGCAGAGAGCGCAGGCGTGAAGTATCCAGAATAGTGCCTGAACCGATTACTCTGTTGGGCGGGAACCCTGAGAGTTTCAAAGAAACGTAGGTCATTATGTCAACGGGATTCGTGGCAATCAGCAGGATGCAGCGGTCATTGTGCTCTTTTACCTTTGGAATAACCTGTTTAAAGATTGTCGCGTTTCTTTCAACAAGGTTCAACCGTGATTCCCCTGGCTTCTGGGCTGCTCCCGCCGCGACAACTACGATGTCAGCGTCCGCGCATTCGCCGTAGTCGCCAGCGTTTATTCTTGCGGGCTGCACGAAAGGCAAGCCGTGTTCAAGGTCCATGGCTTCACCCTTGGCTTTTTTGGCGTTGGCGTCGATTAGGCTGATCTCGGATACTAAGCCGTGAATCATTAAAGAATATGCGAAAGAAGCTCCGACGGATCCCACGCCAACCACAGCAACCTTCGCAGGATGAGAACAAAATCTGCTCTCCATAAACCGCGCCCCAAAACAACTTCCAATGTAATATTCACTGGAGGCCACTATTTATAGTTTATAAAACGGGGGTATAGATACTGTCAAATCTCCGAGTGAACAAAATCGCTGTCAAAAAGCGAGCACCTTTAATTTTGACGTAAACTTCGTCTGCTCTCCATGTATCGGAGACGTTTGGAATTATGCTTTCGGTGTAGCTTTTCATTAGGTTAACGTATTTGCTTATCCAATTACTGATTGTTTGGTAAGAGACTTCCACACCTAACAGTTTAAGGGAGTTTGCTGTATTCCGTAAACTTTCGCCTGAGAAATAGAGTTGCATAGCTGTCGTGATTGCTTTCGGGTTGTGTTTCATTTTTTCGAAGCCTATGTTGTAGCTGAATTTTCTGTGGCAGTTTTTGCATTGGAAAACTTGAATGTTTCCTGACTTGTTTTTCCGTAATCCACTTTTCACTATTTTTGTTGAGTGGCAATAGATGCACTCTGTTAGTTTCTGTATTGGAGAAATTATGGTTGTTGCTATTGTTTCTCTTAGTTTTGAGGAGAATTTTATGGCGTGGATGTGTTTGCAGGTTATTTGTCGGTATTTGTTGTCTGGGCATTCGCAGACCCATTCTCCGTCAACTTTGGTTACTGCGTATTCGCCTTCGTGCGATTGGGATTTTACTGTGTAGAATGTTTCGTCTATTCTGTGGATTTGGTTGTTTAGTTGTGCGATTGCTTTTCCGCGTTGTTC
>Ga0307420_1000082_pt1 | contig 40340 bp, 28 predicted proteins | sample SalMarWE160240MG_2_FD_202167 | JGI IMG/M metagenome (GOLD analysis project Ga0307420, IMG submission 202167) | Salt marsh sediment microbial communities from the Plum Island Ecosystem LTER, Massachusetts, United States - WE1602-40 | ecosystem: Environmental > Aquatic > Marine > Intertidal zone >... | reverse complement strand
GTCGATCGAGATCTCGTTGGTATGCTGATTTCCCAAGTCGAGGCACACAGTTCACAATCTCATCTCCTGCCCCATCTCACACCGTTTGAGTTCGTGCTGTTTATCATATTGATCGAGCAGCAGAGGGAGCTCGCCGCTCAAAAGAAAGCACCCCCTCAGCCGGTACGCAAATTCACCCATCCGCCCTTCCCGTAAGACCCCATCCTTCATCGGATTCTAGGTGGATAAGACTTGCTTGTCCAGACAACCAAATACTCCTTTCCGAATACCTAAAATAGTGCTATTATTTTCAGCGAAGGTTGCATGCAAGTTCTGTCTGGAAGTCGAATGATCACGGCCTGAGCCGCATTATTCGCTCAGGCCAGGTTGGTTCATTGAACCCGACCACCGAGAACGAGACAGGCACCTCAGTATCTGCACAAAGGAGACAGAAAATCATGTCCGAGCGAGTTCAAGGAACGGTCAAGTGGTTCAATGATGGCAAAGGCTATGGTTTCATCGAACGCGAAGATGGGGATGATGTTTTCGTCCACTACACTTCGCTCCAGGGCGAAGGCTTCAGGAGCCTTAAGGAAGGCCAGCAGGTGGAGTTCACCGTCGAGCAAGGTGAAAAAGGTCCGCAAGCTGTCGACGTAGCTATTTTATAGAGAGAGGCATAAATATCATAAAAGAAGCCCTTGACGTTCGGGGCTTCTTTCTTATTTAACGTATTGATCTGCAATCGGGATGGATTTCACTACGGGCAAAGAAAATTCAAAGTCCAGCGGGAATGCCCTTCCACCGGCACGCCAGATAAACCGATATCCCATTCAATTGAATAACCATCTTTGTACTCGAGTTCGGTCTCGCTCGGGACCATAACTGGCATTTGAGTGATATTCATGCCTCCTTCACAGTGGATTATCGTCTCGACGTTGAATTCGTTATCTAATCCCACGATAAGTTTGTCCCGGCCATCTTCCACATCGACCATTGTTCCACTAAGAGCGGCATCCACTGTACCCGTGTTGGTCCAAGTGCATTCCGGTGCGGAACCCTGCCCTCCGAGAGGAAGCACTGCGCTGCCCGATAAAATTGCCGGATCCTGCGTGAAATCGATATTAAAAGGAATGGTTCCCTTGAGCGTACGTTCATCCGTTACGACATCCACGCGCATCATCTGCCAATAGTCGATCTCCAACTCAAGCTGCGCACAAAGTTCATGCCAGCTTATCTCTACAACCGCGGGTGGATCGATTGGCATCCTCTCTGGGATCAGGCTCAGCATTCTTGGATCGTGGTATCCATTGTTGGCGAGGTGATTTCGCAGGTTGTAGGTCGCTCGTACGACACCGTCCTCGAATTCTTCCTCACCCTTCCCGTTCGCCTCCTCCTGACGTGCTTGAAATCGAACCTTCGATTGCCCTTGGTGGTCCGTGAGAGAAGCTCCCCCTTCTGGCATATCAACGGAGCCATGCTCGCTGAGCACTTCCGGGATATCCCATACAATCTCCACACTATATTGCGGTCCAACCAATGGCGGATCCAAATTCACCAGGACACCGCATTGCGTTCCACCGACGGGGATATCCTGGGGAACATAGGTCATCATGATGGTCACAGTGAGGTCGATCACATCTCCGGGGCCGCCATGGCCCTCGTGAGCAGAATTCGGCGAAGCATCGAGTATTGCCTGAGCGCTCTGGGCAATGAGTAAGCCATGGATTGCGTAATATGCCGCTTCAGCATGCAGCAACAGGCCGAGATCCGTATTGGACTGGATAATGCCCCAGTTCGCTTGCACCTGTCCCCCAGAGATGAAACCGCATGGGCCACCCTGTGCTGAAACGGAGAAGACTCCTCTGCCTTGCACAAACGAAAACAAGTAGCCGCCTTTCACCGCCATTGATCCATTCGCTGGAACGAAGGTATCCAGCATCAACAGCCATTCCTGCAGTGGGGTCAAATCGATGCCTTCACGAAATTCAACATCCATCGCGCGGAAGAGCTGGACCAGGGACTTATCAGCATTCAGGGCATACGTGTCGCGATAGACCCTGATCAGGTCCATTGTTGTTCCCTTGAAACCAACAGCGGTCAGGCGTGAGATCGTCATACGAAATGGGCGTGGGTCCCCCTGTGCCAGGTGAGCAAGCAGAGGGAGTTCAAAATCATAAAGCCAGAAATCATGCTCGCTAAGCTCGGAGCCCGCTAAGATTTGCTCGCCATCACCCGTGTAAACGCCAATCCCCAGATTGGCCACCAACGACCACACACCAATACCTGCGTTCTCCGGATCGGCAAGGGCCTCTGCAGTCTCTATCGGGCTGAGCTTGATCTGATCAGCCGGTGGTGGAGCGGGTATCGAGATCCCGGTCGACTGGCTTGAGGGAGTATCCAATCTATCCATAACGCTGCAGCTGCAGCCAAAACCAACAATGATCAACACTCGAATAAAAATCGGAAATACTCGTCTCATGAGCAATCCCTTGGAATGATGTGGGGTAAGAATATCAGCTTATTGTGCGATCTACCGATCTATTTGCCATGAACTTGACCGTGGTGACTCTTTCCATTTATTCAATTCACGCATCGAAGTCATGAGCTCGGATCAACGCCTTGCTTATCTCCTCCGGCTCCGTACCAAGAATAGAAACAGCAGTATAAAGGTAGAGACCGGCCAGACCCATGCTAAATCGCCGGGACCGCCGGGTCCAGTAACCGCCTCCTTCCGCTGGATGCGGATCAGGCGATAGCTGTTCATTAATTTTTCGAGGTCCGCATCGCTGAGCTTCTTCGGATCTGCTCCGAAGAGCGGCCCGGCGAAGCCGCTGGCGATGATCACCTGTCGCAGGAGCTCCCCGCAATCTTTCTCATCCGATACGTCATCCGCCGTGCCAGCCCAGCGGCCATCCGGCAGCCAGATCTCAACCTGCGGGTTCGCAAGAATATTGCGATACCAGTCAGATATACTCCCAAACCCTGCCGTACAGTAGATATCCCCATCCACGACGGCGTAGTTCACCGGCGTGTAGCGCGTCAGTCCGGTCTTGCGTCCAGTATGCTTGATCACCATGATGGCGCCGCTGAGTTCTGGCCATTTCATCCAAGAGCCTAAGCCTAATCGCCAGAGCAGGAGCATGAAGCGGTTAAGGGATTTGAATACCCTGCGGAGGCGTTGTTCAGAGATTTGGGTGAGTTCCATCGATCACGCTCCAACGGATTCATCCTAACAATAGCACACAGCAGAAGATGCATCCATAGCAAACGTTGCGTGAGAATATCTCAAAGAGAGAATTCCAGGTCATCCTGGATGAAGGTGGATCTATTGAGTTCTTGGACATACCCGCCTATTTCCTGGCGTGGGAGTGACGTGCCTCACGATCGATTTGAACTATAAGCTTGATTTCAGCGAATGGACGGTGTACGCTACTGCTGGAACCCTGCCTCCGTACACGCTGCACTGCGCTTTACGGTTCTGTCGGAATTTAATCCATAATAGGTCTAGTAGAACATTGTCAGGAGATGGTTTTTTGGATCTCACTCTTTTTAGGTTGGCTCGGGTTTAGCAGGAGACCTCATGCGCTGCGTACAATGCGACGCCGAAAATGCGCCAGGGGCTCGCTTTTGCAGTATGTGCGCCCATCCACTGCCCCAAGTGTGTCCAAAATGCCAACAGGAAAACCCACCTGAGGCGCGTTTTTGTTCTGCCTGTGCGACGCCCCTACATGGTTCTGATGAACCTCACGACCTAGACCGCCTCGATCGCTTGCGCAAGCTCGCACCCGAGGGGCTGCAGGAGAAAATACGCCAGGACCCAAGGGGATTACCAGGTCAACGCAAGTTGGTCACCATCCTCTTCACCGACATCGTCGGCTCGACCGCTATCGCTGAAAAGCTCGACCCGGAGGAGTGGAAGGAGGTCGTGCAGGGGGCGCACCGGCGGGTGAGCGGCGCGGTGTATCGCTACGAAGGCACCATCGCGCAACTGTTGGGTGACGGTGTCCTTGCTTTTTTCGGTGCCCCACTTACCCACGAGGATGACCCTGAACGGGCAGCACGGGCGGCGCTGGACATCCAGGCCAGCATGACCGAATACCAGTCTGAGTTGTCCGGTTTTGTTGACGACTTCCAGATGCGGATCGGGATTCACGCTGGCGAAGTGGTATTGGGCGATGTCGGTACAGGGGAAAACGCAGAATATCTGGCCGTGGGCGATGCGGTGAACGTAGCCGCACGACTGGAGGGTGCGGCGGAACCAGGTCAGATCCTGGTATCGGAGATGCTCGCCCGTCGCATCGAAGCGGGTTTTACCCTGCGCGATCTGGGAGAATCCCCCGTTAAAGGTAAAAGCGCCGCCCTGGCTATGTTCGAGCTCGTCGAAGCCAAAACCGAGCCATCCAGTGGGCGTGGGATCGAAGGCTTACGTTCTCCTCTCGTAGGGCGAGACTCTGAACTACAACGCCTGAGTTCGGCCTTGGATTCTCTGCAGCAAGGGTTGGGTCAAATCGTTATCGTGTTGGGAGATGCGGGGATCGGCAAGACCCGTCTGGTGCAGGAAGCGATGCAGCAAGTAGCCCAGACTGAGTCGGAAGAAACATCGACGCCATCCTCGTCCCTGCGCTGGCTCGAGGGGCGCTCACTTTCTTACGGAAGCGCGCTTTCGTTCTGGCCCATCACCCAACTTATCCTGGCCGATCTGGGTCTTTCCGATGGCGATGCGGAAGTGAAGGTTAAAGCTGCGCTGCGGCGCCGTGTCAGCGATTTATTCGGTGACGATTCTGATGAGGACCTACCCTTTCTCTTCCACATCTTAGGTTTGAAGCAGGATGAGGCTGCACGAGATCTATTCCAGGTTCTCGACGGTGAGACGGTCAAACACCAGGTCAAGAAATCCGTCCAGCACTACTTCGCTCACGTAGCGGAGCAAGAACCCACGGTTCTTTGTTTTGAGGACACCCACTGGGCCGATCCGTCGAGCCTCGAAATATTAGAAGATTTATTCGGCGCGACCGATCGATGCTCACTCATGTTGCTCATCTTAATGCGCGTCGAGCGCGATCACGGTTCCTGGAGTGCGAAGCTCAAGGCCGAGACGGACTATAGCCACCGCTACACGGAAATCCATCTGAAGCGACTTTCCAAGAACGACTCAGATCGGTTAGTTAACAACCTACTCGAAGTCGCCGCTCTTCCCGATGGTATACGCCGGCTGATGATGGATCGCTCAGAGGGCAATCCCTTCTATCTGGAGGAGATCATCCGCAACCTGATCGATCAAGGTGTGCTCCTGCATGAGGGTGACACTTGGCGCGCGACGAAAGAAATCGCGCAGGTCATTATTCCCGATTCACTGACCGGAGTGCTGCAAGCCCGCATCGATCGGTTGGGAGAAGACGTCCGCGACACATTACAACTCGCTTCCGTTATTGGAAAAAGCTTCCTATACCGCATCCTCGAGTCGATCACCGAGGCGGAACGTGAATTGGGTGCGCATCTAGCCCAACTTCAACGCGTGGATCTCGTTCGGGAAAAAACCCGCCGACCTGAGCTCGAGTATATCTTTAAGCATTCCTTAACTCAGGAAGCGGCGTATGGCTCATTGCTGGTTGAGAGACGCCGCGAGTTTCACCGGAAAGTTGGCGAAGCTATCGAGCATCTTTTTGCGGATCGAGTCGAGGACCTGCTGGGAATCCTCGCTCACCATTTCTATCGTGCAGAAGAATTGGAGAAGGCGGGAGATTATCTGCTTCGTGCAGGTTGGAAAGCATTCGGGGAGGGCTCGATCCAGGAATCGATTGATCTTTTGCAGCAAGCCCTCAACGTGTATGAACGGCTGGAAGATCCTTTGAAGATAGGGCAAGTAAAAGCCTGGATCGGAACTTCCCATTGGGGACTTGGAGATCGACAGGCTTCGATGAATCTGTACGAAGAAGCCTTAGAGATTTTAGAGAGGCAGCCCGATTCGATCGAGTTGGCGGAAACACTATCTTTGATGTCTCGCTTGCATATGCTTAACGCAGAACACGAGCAAGCCATTTCCATGGGTGAGCGTGCGCTTGAATTGGCTGAGCGATTCCAGGGCGAAGATGTCCGAATTAACACGCTCAGCACGGTTGGTTGTTCAAGATGTGAGATCGGAGACGAGGAGCAGGGCTTTTCGTACTTATTCAAGAGTCTACAACTATCGCTTGAATGGAACGATCCCAGAGTAATCAATCGAGTTTATTTCAATTTAGTTGAGAATTTGACGGACCACAGCCGGAATAAAGAAGCCAGAGAACTCACCCAAGACTACATTCGATTTGCGAAAAAAATCGGAATTTTAATTATCGAGACCATGTCCTTTTTAAAGCTTCTAACCATCGATTGGTACGGGGGGAATTGGAAGACGGCGCTCAGCTACCTTCCGGAAATTGAAAGATTGGGTTTCGGAATATTCCAGATTTGGGCATCCAATTCTCTGGGGGAGATCGAAAATGATCTTGGTCGTAATAGAGAAGCGCTGGATCGTCTGGAGCGAACGTTAGAGGGTGCGATAAAAACTGGCGAGATCCAAACCGTGGCTCCGTACCTCGGTGAACTCATACGATCCTCCGCAGCCCTTGGACTGGAAACGAAAACTGACGAGTTCGTGGAGATGTTAATCCACCACGTTGATTCCATCCCGCTCCCCCCCCCTGATAGCGTCATGCCACTTTTGTATGTGTGCTATTGGACGCTGATGCACCGCAAACGTGTCGTGTTGAAAGATGGAAAGGCCTGCGTTTCCCGTATCAGCGAAGCGTTCCAGCAATTAGACTTGCCTAAGACAAAAGCCGCTTTAGCCGAAGCCCGGGGGTGCCTGGCATTAGCCAAGAAAGACCCCAATCAGGCATCCGACCATTTCCTCGAAGCGGGAAAGATCTGGGAAGAAATCGAACGCCCTTACAATATGGTGCGAGCGTTGAATGGTGTGGGAAGTGCGCTGATGCTGGCCGGTGATCATAATGGAGCAAGTGAGGCATTTGAGCAAGCCATGAGAATCGTAGAATCGCTTGCCGATCAATTAGTGGATCAAGAACTGAGAGAATCGTTCCTGTCTTCGCAGCTTGTGCAGCAAATTACGATTTCGCATTCGCAGTTGGCAAATGCCGATTAGATGTTATTGTCGGTCATCGGACCACGAGGACATCTGGGATCAGTGAAAGCATCCGGATTCGGTGTGGTGGAATCCATGAGGTCGACCGAGGCTTAAAATGACGTCAAATACGAAGCCAAGCGTTAGGCACTGCCATTGAATAGCACAGAGCTTCCCTCCGGCACCGTCACCTTTCTCTTCACAGATATTGAAGGCTCGACCCGGCTGCTAGCGCAGCTGGGCGATGCCTACACTGACCTACTGGCGGATCAGCGCACCATCTTGCGCGAGGTCTTCACACGCCATGAAGGCCAGGAAGTTGACACCCAGGGTGATTCCTTCTTCGTGTCCTTCCCCCGCGCCAGTCAAGCCGTGGCGGCTGCGGCCGAGATCCAGCGAGCTCTCCAAGCGAACGAGTGGCCGGACGGCGTTGAGGTGCGTGTACGCATGGGGCTCCACACAGGAGAGCCAGTGCGGGCAGCAGAGGGCTATGTGGGCATGGATGTGCACCGGGCGGCGCGCATCGCTCATGCTGGACACGGCGACCAGGTGCTTCTCTCCCCCACCACCACCTCCCTTGTTGAACATGATCTACCGGATGGTATTCGCTTAAAGGACTTGGGCGAGCATCGCTTGAAGGATCTTCAGCACCCGCTGCGTATCAGCCAGTTGATCATCGCAGGGCTCGCCTCTGATTTCCCTGTCCTGCAAACGCTCGACGCCTTACCGAATAATCTACCCTCTCAATTAACCTCCTTCGTTGGACGGGAAGATGAGATCGAACGCATCAAGGAACTGCTGAGCGAAGCCAGACTGGTTACGCTAGTCGGTCCTGGGGGTACTGGGAAGACCCGACTCTCATTGCAGGTCGCCGCTGATTTAGGAGAGGCCTTCCCACAAGGTGTTTGGTTCGTCGAATTGACCGCGGTTGAGACACCTGACGAGATGGTGCCTGCAATCGCCGAAGCACTGCGCTTTACGATCGACGTTCAAGTCTCCGATTTGTCCCCAAAAGAGCAGGTGATCGATTTTCTCGCCCGGAGATCTTGCCTTCTGGTCCTGGATAATTTCGAACACCTGATTGAAGGCGCCGGGCTACTCACCGAGCTGATACAGCATGCCCCCGATGTTCGCTTTCTGATCACATCCCGCGAGCGTTTGAACTTACGCGAAGAATGGATCTTCGACGTGGGCGGAATGAGCTACCCGAAAAATGGACATGACAGCAATAAGGTTTACAGCGGGCTGCATTTGTTCAGAGAGCGTGCTCTGCAAGTCGATAGCGAGTTTGTGCTCTCTAACGCGGTAGAGCCACATGCGGTGCGCATCTGTCAACTTATGGATGGTTCACCTCTGGGCATCGAACTATCAGCGGCCTGGATGGCCACGTTGCCCTGCAGCGAAATCGTACACGAGATCGAGAAGAACCTAGACTTCGTAGTCAGTACGATGCGTGATCTTCCGCAAAGACATCGAAGCTTGCGGGCGGTTTTTGAGCACTCATGGCAATTGCTCAGCGAAGAGCAGCGAGAAAGCTTTCAACGGCTTTCTATATTCCGCGGAGGTTTTTCTCGGCAGGCAGCTGAACAAGTTGCAGGTGTGAATTTGACGACGCTGGCGGAGTTCATGAGTAAATCACTCATACGGCAGAGCGTTGAGGGTCGCTACGATATACATGGACTGCTACGGCAGTATGCCCAGGAGCAATTAAGCCTTGATAGCGAAGAACAACAAGCTGTAAAAGAAAAACATAGTCGTTATTTCGCCCGCTTTCTGCAAGAACGCAGAGGTGCACTCGACCGAGAGCAGATACCTCAACTCCGGGATGAGATACGACCGGACATCAGCAATCTCAAAGATGCAGTCAACCATGCATTTAGAGTTTGGGAGGAGGCAGAGGCACTTGGATTCATGCGAGATTTCTGCGCTTTCTACCGGTCCACTAATTACTACGAAGGTCTAGATGTTCTTCGAAAGATCTCGCGCGGCTTGAGGGATGATGGCATAAAGATGGAACTCGGCTCTCCCCGGGGGACAGTGCTGCTCGCAATTACTGCCTTCGAATGCGCGTTTGAGAGTTCTCTGGGTTCATCTGACCATGAGGAAGTTGCGGAGGATATTCTCCCAATTCTGCGTGAAACAGAGTTAACTCAGGAGTTGGCAAATTGCTTGCTTGCTCTAGGTGTTTATCGCGTTTTATGCAGTGATTATTCCACAGCGATCACTAATCTTTCTGAATCAACTTCGCTATTTAACTCATTCAACGATCTCTATGGGTTGCTCACAAGTGTTTCCTGGTTGGGTTGGACGTACAAAGAGATGGGTGATCTTGATCGCGCAGGGGAAATCTTCCAGGACGCGTATGAACTCTGCAAACGCGAAGGCTCTCGGCTGGGTCAGGCGTACACATTGAGCAAACTTGGCACATGGTCCGACGCACGCCAAGAGTATGAACAGGCGTTGGAGTATCACCAGAAGGCTCAGACTATATTCATCGAATTCAATGATATCGCCGGACAGGGTTATGCTCTAAGCCGCATGAGCTTGAGCGCCTGGGGAATAGGAGATTTCAAAGAAGCGTTAAGTTATGGCAATACTGGATTAGAGCAATTTGAATCGATTGGACACCGCTGGGGTATCAACACTTCCTACTGCCGCATCGGATTTGCTGAGGTGGGCCTAGGCAGGTTTGAAAACGCCGATCCACACCTCAGGCGCGCTCTTACGCTGGCAATCGAGAATCAATTCCCAGCAATCGTCAGTTACGCCTTAATCGGCATTGCTGCAGTACGGAACCACCAGAGACAGTATGCGCTTGCAGCCGAGCTGCTTGGTTTTGCAAAGTCCCAGAAGACGACGCCCGCACTCTATAAGTATCTAGCAGATCTTGAGATCAACAAACTCGAAACGCATCTATCCCCTGAACAGCTCCAGCGAGGTTTAGCCAAGGGCTCGGAAACTGAACTCGAACAGCTTATTCGTACAATCCAATCCGAACAGCGTTGAAGCCCAGGATAGCTTTATCCGTCTTCTCTCTTGCCCAAGTGGATTACTGTTTCGAATGTCATGAAGGAGAAGAGTCGGCGGATTCAGGCTCTTTCGTGAAAGCGGGATTGAGGGGCCTCTATTCTATTGCATGCTTGAATTGTTATTGAGAGTCTAATCATGTACTATGGGTACTGGGGGAAGTAGAAACATCATCGTGATGTCTCAGTGGGACCCCCGTTTTTCGTAGCAATTTAATCGTACATAGGTGTGTCGATAGCTCTCATTTTGGTATGCAGCTGGATTTAAAGAGGCTTGTCGCCGGACGGGTAGATTGGCGGCTTCCACATCCCTCCAACCTCCCCACTAAGCCGCATTATCCGACATTTGGAATTGGATGACCGCCGGTGCGCAGATTTTTACCACAAATCAACTCAAAAACTCCGAGCCCATTGTCGCTTCACCTTCCGGCTATCGTCACCGGGGAGTCAGGCTTTCGGGCTCGACGAAGAAGACACTTTCTTTGCGAGAATTCGTTTACACATGAACATAAGTATACTGAAGTAAATAACCTCTGCCATAATCTTCTCTTTTTTCAGAGATCGATATCGCACAAAGGAGGATCACAGAATGATGACTAATGAGGCCAGAGTAAGACCTTCCACCTTTGCGATTTTTCGCAACCGAAGTTTTACATTCCTATGGATTGGTCAATTGGTCTCGACGATAGGAAGCGCCCTAACTTCCCTCGCAGCTTCCATCGTAGTATTTCGCCTGACAGGTTCAGCGCTCAGCGTGGGCTTGATGCTCATCGCAACATCCGCTCCAACGCTATTGTTCGGCCTCATCGCCGGTGTATTTGTCGACCGTTTTGATCGTAAGCGGATCATGATCATTGCTGATGTCTCCCGGGCTGTAGTGGTCATCCTGATCCCATTCCTAATTTCTCATGGAATCGCCTGGCTGTATATCATCGTCATGTTGACAAGTGTGATTGGACAGTTTTTCGATCCGGCTCATTCGAGTGTGATACCTGAGATTGCTTCCGATGAAGAATTGGCGGCAGCAAATTCATTCATCGCTATCAGTGCCTTCGGCTCGACCGCGGTGGGATTTGCAGCCGCAGGGCTAATCGCTTCAAAATTCCCCATTGCATGGGCTTTTTACATCGATGGACTCACCTTCATCATCTCTGCGCTCTGCATTCTTGCAGTGCGAATAGCGCCCTTGGAAGTCGAAGGTGAGACAACAATCCGCATGATCGGCAAGAACCTGCGTGCCGGCATGAATTTTCTCGTGAATAATGCATTGTTGCGCTCGTTATTGATGGTTTCTATTCCGGTGTTGCTCGGGTTCGGGCTGTGGAATTCGCTGCTGCTTCCCTTCGCCGAAAGAGCGCTGCATGCTTCTGAGTTTGAATACGGTCTGCAAGAGGCTTTAACCTCCGTTGGTTTCGTCTTGGCAAGCCTACTCATGGCCAGGGTGGGAGATCGACTCAGAGAAGGGCAGTGGATCGCAATAAGTTACTTGGGAATGGGCCTGGCTGCTATTTTCTATTCCAGAACCACTTCTATCCCGCTGGCGATCGCCATAGTCATGATTGTTGGCTTTATGAATGCGCCGGCGATGATCTCCGGGCGACTCTTAATTCAACGCAATACGGAACGCGGGATCCGAGGTAGAGTGATGAGCGTTTTTTCGGTTGTAAAGAATATTGCCTTTCTGCTCGGCATGGGTGCAGCCGGGCTTGCAGACATGGTAGATATTCGCGCAATGATGCTCATCAGCGCTTTGATCATCTTGTTCTCGGGAGCACTCACCTTGTCCTTACCTGGTTTACGCCAATCCGCTGAGGAGTGGAAGCGGGCAGTGAGCCTGCTGCGGACTGCACCGACGATGCCATCCTTATCCGTAGGACGTGCGGCAACCATACTTGATTTCGAGGCATTGCTAATTCACTTACCTGTATTCACACAATTAAACATGGCCGAACGGACCCAATTCTTGGAGGCATCGCAAGTTCGATCTGCACCAACGGGTTCCTCGCTTATCAGGCAAGGAGAACCTGGAGGGGAGGCATTCTTCATTCTCTCTGGTAGAGCCGTCGCCGGAACAACAACTTCGGCGGGCGTTTCTCGATCCTTATCCATCATGGCCGCGGGAGATTTCTTTGGGGAGATTGCGGCATTGATGGGAGTCGAGCGTACAGCAAACGTTGTGGCGGAAGAAGAGACGACGCTGCTTCAGGTCCCAGCCGAAAACCTGAAACGCCTATTAGATCACCCCCGACTGCGCTATCTACTACTATCCAAATTAACGGAACGTCTAAGTCGCACACACGTAACCGATCTGCCACGGCTTGCGGGTTTTGATCAGGATAACCTACGAGATCTGCGGCTAACACCAATTGAACTATCATGACACTGCATTAAGGGACCACAGAATGAAACCTGAACAACCCTTCACCGATCTTCCCGAAGGCACCGTCACTTTCCTCTTCACCGACATCGAAGGCTCGACTGAGCTTTTGAAGAAACTCGGTGATCAGTACGCCGATCTGTTAGAAGAGCAACGGCGGATTGTGCGTGAGGTCTTTTTGCGCTGGGAGGGGCAGGAAGTCGATACGCAGGGCGACTCATTCTTCGTCTCTTTCCCAAGAGCGACACAGGCAGTATCTGCAGCGGTCGAGATTCAAAAGACGATCCATGAACAGTCGTGGCCTGAAGATACTGAAGTTCGCCTACGGATGGGTTTGCACACAGGTGAACCGCTCACTTGGTCAGAAGGATACGTGGGCATCGACGTGCACCGGGCGGCGCGCATCGCTGCCGTCGGTCACGGCGGGCAGGTGCTGCTCTCCCAAACGACGACTCCCCTGGTGCAGGAGAACCTTCCGGGTGGCGTCACGTTGGTGGACCTCGGTCGCCACCGGTTGAAGGATCTGCGCACCCCCGAGCGCATCGGGCATCTCGTAATTGAAAGTCTCCCGGCTGATTTTCCCCCCTTGAAATCGCTAGAGGCGTTGCCACCGGAAGCTCCCATCGACCTCGGACCCGTGAAGCTGCCTGCTTTTCTGGAAACAGAGGAGGTTCCTGCGCCTATCTTTGTGGGACGGGATCGGGAACTAGATCTGTTGGATGGTTTTCTCGACCAGGCACTCGAAGGTCGCGGGCAGGTGGTCTTCTTGACCGGAGATCCGGGACGAGGGAAGACGGCGATATTGGATGCGTTTGCCCGGAGGGCGATGGAAAGACATCCCGACTTGTTGGTGGCCAGCGGGGAATGCAGCGCGCACACAGGAATTGGGGATCCATATCGACCCTTCCGCAGCGTGATGGGAATGCTGACGGGAGATCTAGAGACGCACTGGGCTGCGGGAAGGCTCACCCGGGGACAAGCGACCCGCCTATGGGAGGCGATGCCCAGTGTTTCACGAGCTCTGGTGGAGCAAGGGTCGGACCTGGTTGACGTTTTCGTGAGCGGGAGGGAGCTTCTGGCACGAGTCCGCTCTGCGCTGGAAGGCTCTGCAGACTGGCTTGAACGGCTGGCGACGCTCACCGAGCGCGAGCGACCCCTGCCGGGGGAACTCGAGCAGCGCAACCTGTTCGAGCAGCTTGAGGATGTGTTCGCTGTGACTGCAGAAACGCACCCGCTGTTGATCATGCTTGATAACCTGCAATGGTCCGATAAAGCCTCGATCAACCTGCTGTTTCACCTGGGACGGCAGCTTCTAGGGAGGCGCATTTTGATTGTGGGCGCGTACCGGCCAGAGGAAATTACGCTCGGCCGTGGGGAGGAGAAACACCCGCTGGAACCGGTGCTGGCAGAATTCAAACGGCTGCACGGGAATATTTGGATCGATTTGAGCACTATTTCGGAGGATGAGCAACACCAATTTATCAAGGCATACCTAGACAGTGAGCCAAACCGCTTGTCCCAGGGTTTTCGACAGGCGCTATACGATCATACGGATGGTCACCCTCTATTCACAGTGGAGCTTCTGCGGGACTTGCAAGAACGAGGAGCCCTGGTGAGGGACAAGCACGAGCTGTGGATCGAGAGTCCCGAGTTGGATTGGGGTGTTCTGCCGGCGCGGGTGGAGGGGGTGATCGAGGAGCGTATCGGGCGGTTGAAGGAGGAATTGAGGGAGACCTTGACAATTGCCAGCGTGGAGGGGGAGGACTTCACCTCACAGGTCGTAGCCGGCGTGCAGCAAGTTGGAGAACGCAAGCTGCTCAAGAGGCTTTCCAGAGAATTGGAAAAGCAGCACCGTCTTGTTAGAGCGAGGGGCGAGTCGAAGGTGGGAGCTAACATCCTTTCCCAGTTCCAGTTCAGTCACGTTCTCTTTCAGCGCTTCCTGTATAACGATATCGGTGCCGGGGAACGACGGCTGCTCCACGGTGAGGTGGCAAGAGCGCTGGAGGATTTGTATGCGGAGGATAAGGATACCATTGCCGTGCAGCTGGCCTATCATTATGCCAATGCGCAGGAAGCAGAGAAGGCCATCCACTACTTGCAGCTGGCGGGAGACAGGGCTCGTCTGGCCTACGCCCACCAGGAGGCGATTGACTTCTATAATCGGGCGCTGACGTTACAAAAAGAACAGGGGTGTGACGATGAAGCCGCGCGGACGCTGATGAAACTTGGGTTAACCTACCACTCTGCCTTTCAATTCGAAGATTCTCATGAGGCTTATGAGGAGGGCTTTGCTCTATGGCAGCGGGCAGGTTCAGCAGAATCCACCAGGCCGCTTGCACCAGCGCTGCACGCGCTTCGTTTGAATTGGACAGGGATCACGACTCTGGACCCCAATCTATCTAATGACCTCTGGTCGGTCGGTGTTATTACCAATCTTTTCGGTGGAATGGTGGATAGTAATCCTGAGATGGACATCGTTCCCGACGTGGCCCAAAGCTGGGATATGTCTGAAGGTGGTCGCAAGTATGTCTTCCATATGCGCGACGACGTGCGCTGGTCGGATGGGACACCGGTGACAGCGGGGGACTTTGAGTACGCCTGGAAGCGTGCGTTGGATCCGGCCACCGAGTCAAAGAGTGCCCACATGCTATTCGATATCAAAGGGGCTAGAGCCTTCCACCAAAGTGAGACCTCTGGGCCAGAGAATGTTGGGGTATGTGCTCTCGATGACCTCACGCTGTCGGTGGAGTTGGAAGAACCAACTGGACACTTTCTCCATCTGATGGCCTCTACCACCGCTTACCCCCTTCCCCAACACGTGGTGGAAGCACACGGGAAAGAATGGACGGACGTGGGCAAGATCGTAACCAATGGTCCCTTCCGACTGGATTCATGGCAGAGGGGTGAGCTGATGGTCTTGATCCGCAACACCGAGTACCATGGGCGCTTCAGTGGCAACCTGCACAGTGTGGAACTGTACTTCCAGAAGGATCCATCTGATCATTCACCACAATTGGAAATGTACAAGGCAGATCGCTTTGACATCTATGGTGTCTATGCCATGTTTCCACATGAGATTGATAGGGCACGCCAGCACCATGCCGGGGATTATGTGATGATTCCAGCGCTGGACACTCATTTCTTTGGATTCAATGTCACCAAAACACCCTTCGACGACATCCGGGTACGTCGGGCGTTTGTGCTCGCCATGGACAGAGAAAAGCTGTCGAATGTTACCTTGGGAGGGTACGTTTTCCCAGCCACGGGCGGCCTTGTGCCGCCGGGGATGCCCGGGCATTCAGCGGGTATCGCCCTGCCGTACGACCCCGGGGGTGCCCGCAAACTCCTGGCAGCGGCGGGCTACCCAAACGGTCGAGACTTCCCCACAATACACTGCCTGGCCCCCACACCCGTTGATTCCATCAAAGAGTATTCGGTAGCCCAATGGCGGGATAACCTCGGAGTTGAGATTGAGTGGGAAAGCATGGATTGGGTGGATTGGTGCGAATATCTTGAAAGGAACAACAGCGAGGACGAACCAGAAATGGGTTGGTATGGGTGGTCGGCAGACTACCCAGACCCCGCTTGTTTCTTGGATGGAGCGCTCACAATGGGGATGGAAAAATGGGAGGACGAGAGCTTTAATAATTTGTTGGAGAAAACCAAACGGACCACGGCTCAGGAAGAGCGGATGAGGCTGTTTAACCAGGCGGACAAGATTCTGGTTGAGGCGGCGGCGGTCATGCCCCTCACTTATGGAAGGTGGCACTTATTTGTTAAGCCCTGGGTGAGTAAATGTCCGACATCGGCGATTAACATATACCACTGGAAGGATGTCATCCTCGATCCGCATTGAACCGTCATGAATATATCGTTTGAATGAGGTATATGAAACACGAATTACCCTACACAGAACTCCCCTCCGGCACCGTTACCTTCCTCTTCACAGACATCGAGGGCTCTACAAAGCTGCTGAAACAGCTTGGCGATGGATACGCTGTTGTGCTTTCGCAACAACGTGAGCTTCTACGCGAGTGTTTCAAAAAATGGAGTGGTCAGGAGGTCGACACGCAGGGGGATGCGTTTTTCTACTCCTTCACAAGAGCCACTGATGCTGTTAAGGCTGCCGTCGATGCACAACGCTCTTTAGCTTCTCACCTTTGGCCAGAAAGTGTGGAGGTGCGTGTGCGCATGGGCCTGCACACCGGCGAGCCACTGAGTTGGGATGAGGGCTACGTGGGCATGGACGTGCACCGCGCCGCCCGCATCGCACACGCTGGACATGGCGGCCAGGTGCTGCTATCCGCGACGACCGCACCGCTCGTGCGCGGGGAACTGCCCGAGGGCATTGCCCTCCTGGATCTTGGTCGACACCGATTGAAGGATATAAAATATCCGGAGCGGATCGCCCAGCTTGTAATCGATGGGCTCCCCTCTGAATTTCCGCCTCTCACCTCGCTCGAAGCTCTACCCGCAGAAGATCCTCTATCTTTGAAATCTGCTCGCCTCCCATCCTTCCTAGAAAAAGCCGAAGCAGAATCTCAACCCCCCGTTTTCGTCGCCCGCGAGCGCGAGTTAGAAATCTTAGAGAAGTTCCTTCAAAATGCGCTGCAGGGAAATGGGGGCATTGCTTTTGTGACCGGTGGACCCGGGCGGGGCAAGACTGCGCTCCTGGAAGCGTTTGGCCGACAGGCGATAGACCGCTATCCCGACCTCTTAATCGTGGGGGGAGAGTGCAGCGCCTTCAGGGGAATCGGCGATCCTTATCTGCCCTTCCGGCGAATAATGGCCATGCTTACCGGTGATGTAGAGGCCGAATGGACCTCGGGAGCGATCAACCGCGAGGATGCCCTCCGCCTATGGGATTCGATGCCCTCTGCCGCAAGAGCGATCGTGGAGTACGGGCCGGATTTGGTCAACGTATTTGTCTCCGGTAGAGACCTGATTGCACGGGTTAATGCTGCAGTTGAAATCCGATCCAGCTGGCAAGAACGCTTGGGCACGCTGGTGGATCCTGATCGAATGGGAACGCCCGACATAGAGCAGCGCAATCTATTTGAGCAGTATAAACACGTGCTCAATTCGATTGCAGCTGACCATCCCCTGGTTCTAATCCTTGACGACATGCAGTGGGCGGATGGCGCCTCTCTCAACCTGCTTTTCCATCTTGGGCGACGATTAGGGGATGGGCGGATTTTGATCGTCGGAGCGTACCGACCGGAGGAGGTCGCCCTGGGACGTGGCGATGAACCCCATCCGTTGGAGAAGATCCTAGCTGAGTTCAAACGCCAGTCCGGTGAGAGAGAAGTCGATCTGGGAAAAACCAAAGCAGATGAGTCGCGCAATTTTGTCGATGCCTACATAGACAGTGAACCCAATCGCTTGTCCCCCGAATTCCGAGCGGCGTTGTTCTCGCATACAGAAGGGCATCCGCTCTTCACGGTGGAACTTATGAGGAATCTCCAGGAGCGGGGCGACATTGTCCAGGATTCAGACGGCCTATGGGTTGAGACGGACGAACTCGATTGGTCTGTGCTCCCTGCGCGCGTAGAGGGGGTGATCGAAGAGCGCATCGGCAGATTAGAGGATGATTTGAAAGAGACGCTCACAGTGGCTAGTGTGGAGGGCGTGGATTTCACGGCGCAGGTTGTCGCCAGGGTGCGGAAGGTGAATGAGCGGTCGCTCGTGCGTCAATTGAGCCAGGAGCTGGACAAGGTGCACCGCCTCGTCCAAGAATATGGCATCCTGGAACTATTAGAGTATCGCCTCTACCAATACCGATTCCGTCATCAATTGTTCCAGCAGCATCTTTATAACAGCTTGGGGGATTTTGAGCGAACCGAGCTGCATAGAGAAGTCGGGTCCATTCTCGAAGATGTCTACGGAGATCGAGCGAGAGAAATCGCACCTCAGCTTGCATTTCACTTTACCGAAGCGGGTGATTCGGAGAGAGCGCTTGAGTACCTCATTCAGGCTGGGGATCAAGCGCGGATGATTTATGCGCACGCTGAGGCGGTTGAGCATTACCGCCGGGTTTTAAATATCTTAGAAACATCTGGAGATTCAGAGCAAATCGCCCGTACACTCATGAAACTCGGTTTGGTATACACAGCAGATTTTCGTCCTGAAGAAGCTCGGATGGCCTATGATCAGGCTTTCTCCGTGTGGGATTCAGGAAAAGAATCCGTTACCCTAAAGGAGTCTCCCCTCCCCATAAACGTTCTTCGAATGGCAGTCAGGGAACCCATCTCCCTCGATCCTAATGTCATGGTTGGTGATGCATCTAGGTTTATTCTGAATCAGATATACGAGGGATTAACAACTGTAGATCATGAGTTCAATGTTCTTCCAGCAGCAGCTTCACGCTGGGAGGTATTAGATGAAGGACAGAGATATCTTTTCCACCTCCGAGAAGGTTTGCATTGGAATAATGGATCGACACTTAGGGCAACGGATTTCGAAAACACTTGGAAACACAGCTTGACCCTTCAGACTTTTCCACCTTCTTCAAAGCTCTTATATGTGATTGAGAACGCACGGAAATTTGGAGAGGGAATCATTACAGATCCTGCTCTGGTAGGCGTATCCGCAATGGATGATTTGACATTAGAGGTTCGCTTGGAATCACCTACGGCTTATCTACCTTTCCTCTTTTCAACATCCATTGCTTTTCCTCTCCACATGTCAGTGTTGAAGGGGGAAGATCAGCTTGAGGCTGATAAAACCAAAATCGTCTCAAACGGTCCGTATTACATTTCCGAGTATCAACCGGGGGAGAGGCTCATTCTCCAGAGGAACCCCTACTATCGTGGAAACTTTACGGGAAACGTCACCCGCATAGAATGCCCGTTTATTTCGGATTACTCAGAGATTCTCGATGCGTATGCGCATGATGAATTGGATGCTGTAGATATGATCACGTCCGATTTAGGCACGATCGGGCGCGCCCGCAGCCGATTTCCAGATGAATTTTCCTTTATCCCACAGTTGAACACATTCTACTTAGCGTTCCGAACCAACCGGCATCCCTTTGATGATGTTCGAGTCAGGCATGCGTTTTCACATGCGATCGATAAAAAAGCCCTCGCACGTGAGGCATCTCAGGGTGCCTACTACCCTGCTTTGGGTGGGTTTACTCCTCCGGGGATGCCAGGACACTCGGATGGTATTGGTATCACCTATGACCCTGGTCAGGCACGGAAACTGTTGGCAGAAGCGGGTTTTCCTGAAGGTCGCGGTTTTCCAGATGTACGTTGGTCTTTTGAAAAAGGTCCGGTAGATAACCCTGTTGTACCGTTTCTGCAGCAATCATGGAAGAGAGTCCTCAACCTGGATATTAACCCAACGCCCATGAGTTGGGAGGATTTCCTTGAGCAGCGGGATACCGATCCCCCGGATTTGGCTTTGAACGCGTGGAGTGCCGACTATCCCGATCCGGATAATTTCTTGCGCATACTCTTTCACAGTAAGGAAGGCATTAATCCAATTCGCTGGCGAAATCCAGAATTTGATAGCTGCGTAGAGGAGGCCGTAAGTATCCTTGACCAAAACCAACGTCTGGAATTATATCGAAAGGCAGATCACATTCTAGTCGCCGAGGAAACCGCAATCGTACCGATCTACTACTCAAAGGGTCGAATTCTGGCAAAACCCTGGGTTTCGATCCCCCGCATCCCACCGGCGATGTTGAAACTAAAGGAGGTGGTTGTTAATACAATACCTTGAAGGAGTGATGTCCAAGTTGGACGAGAAAATGAAAGCAAAAAAGGGGAGGAAAACATGAGTACTGGACAGACACCAAAAGATCGCGTTAGAGCATGGATACTTCTTCGAGCAGGCTATCCTGATAAAGTCGCAAAAGCCATTTATGACCAGTTTGGTAAAGATGGTGGAAATGAATTTGTGGTCGTCAGAGCCGATGTTGTTGATGGTGATTACAATATTGTCATACCCATTGATGCTGCAGATCAGAGCCACTTCTCTGCAACAGAGAAAAAAGTTACGTCACTTCGAGGTGTAACTAGTCATATAACTTTGACAGTAACAAATCACTACCCTACTCCGACATACCTGGCGCATGGATTTACAACATTGCAAGATTTCGCTGATAAGCTGAGATGGATTCACCCTGACGAATGGGGGCGCGTTCAAAAGAAAAGCCCGGGTGACAATCCCTGGGGGTAAGCCACATTAACATTAATCCGTATGTACTCATCATCCAGCTATACAATGCAAAGTCTAACCGCCTTCGTCCGAAGGCGGTTTTTGTGCAATAATATAGCTGTCTGATTGCAGGCTCGCACACATCGCAGCGCACATCGCCGGGGGTCCAATCGCAGCCTGTACGTTTTTTTAAACAACCATCCTTCACCAAAGCCCCTCCAACGTGTGCATACGCAACCCTTTTCCCCGTTGATTGTGGCCGTTTCTGGTTTTAATTTCGGACTTGTAGAGATCAAATATTATGGACGAAGACATCATCCGTTCCGTTTCCATATTCTCCTCGATGCCTGATGAGGAGGTCGAGCATCTCGCTGAGACTCTCGACCTGAAGGAGATTCCCCGGGGAACGCTGCTCCTGGAAGAGGATGCCCAGGGGGATGGCTACTACATACTTGTCGATGGGGAAGTGGAGGTCATCAAAGCCCTGGGAACATCCGACGAGCGCTTGTTGGGCGTGCGCGGACCTGGTTCAATCATCGGAGAAATGTCCCTCTTCAGCGAAGCTGGTCGACACACCGCCAGTGTTCGCGCGAAAGTTCCCCTTCGGCTCCTTGAAATGAATCCTGCCGACCTTGACTCATTGCTGCATCGCCAGCCACGATTCGCTTACGAAATGATCCGCACGATCAGCCAGCGGCTTGATGAATCCGAGGATCTCACGATCTTCGATCTTCGCCAGAAGAACATTGAATTGCAGCAAGCTTATGATGACTTGAAAGCAGCCCAAGCCGAGATCATTGAGAAAGAAAAACTCGAGAAAGAGCTGGAAGTAGCACGGGAAATCCAGTTGAGTATTCTCCCCCGGGAATTTCCTCAATGCCCTTGGCTTGACTTCGGCGCCTGCATCGTCCCCATGGCCGCCGTTGGGGGAGACTTTTACGACTTCATCACCCTGGACGATGACCGATTCGGCGTCGCTATAGGCGACGTGACCGATCATGGGGTTCCTGCAGCACTCTTCATGGCGCTTACGGCAACCTTGCTGCGTGTGGAAGCCCGGCGAACCGTTTCCCCAAAGGATGTGCTGACTGAAGTCAATCGACTCTTGTTGAGCATGAACGAAGCTGGGATGTTTGTCACGCTCATCTACGGCATCTTAGACTGCAAGAAACACACCTTCCAATATGCTCGCGCCGGGCATGAACTACCCGTCGTAATGAACCCGCGAGGGAAGTGGGAGGATGTAGACCAAGCAGTGGGACAACCTTTAGGCCTGTTCGATGAGCCGCTGATCGATGAGCAAACACTCGATCTTCCGAGTGACAGCCTGCTTGTCCTGTATACCGATGGTGTTCCTAATGCGTTGGATAAGCAAAATCAGATGTTCGGCTTGGGGAAATTCATCACCGCCATTTCTGAAGAAAAGGACCAACCCGCGCAGGAACTTTGCAACCAAGTCCTGAAAATCATGGATGAGTTCCGCGGTGAGGAAGACCCATACGATGACGTCACGTTAATCGCGGTTAAGCTTGCTTGACCGGGAAAGAGTTGCGAACTGCACTATGACGGAAACAATGCTTGCCCTCCGCTCCGCTCCAATCTTTGAGGGTATGAGCGACACGATACTTACGGATATTTCATGCTCAAGTCGAATTCGAGCACTGCACAAAGGTGAAGTCCTTTTCAGTCAAACCGATCCAGCAGACACTGTCTATGTTGTCCGATCTGGGTGTATTGCTATTTTCCTTGCCACACTTGAGGGACGTGAGTTGGTCATTAATGAGATGCACCCGGGTGATTGCTTCGGTGAATTGTCACTTATTACGGATCAGCCACGCTCAACTGGGGCATTAGCGCGCGAGAGCAGCGAGGTCGTCTCGATCCCTCGCGATGTTTTTCTAAAAGAGCTAGAAGCGGAACCGGAGTTAATGCGCCGCGTTCTGGAAACAACAGCTCTGCGGTTGCGTGTGAGCAGTGAGCGAGAGAGTGCATTAGCGTTTCTAGATTCCTCAGCACGGATTGCGAAAGTGCTTCTGCAATTAGACCAACAGGCAGACAACGACGGAGTGATTAAGGTCACCCAGGAAGACCTCGCTCAATATGTTGGCCTGGCCAGACAGACGGTCGCCCAAGCGCTCGGCCAATGGCGCCGGGTTGGATGGGTTGAAACCGGAAGAGTCAAAATTGAAATCAAGAATAGAGAGGCCCTGGAGAGACTGGCAATGGCGATTGAGGGATGAGGATCGCCGTGAAATTCATTCTCTCCTCTGTCGCTTTAATGACAGACAATTCTTGTCAAATGATCTAGGATATTAATCAGCGGCCGTTGAAAAAGAAGAAGAAAGTTGTACGAAAAGGAGGTGCCCAAGATAAAATCAACAACCATTCGCTGGGAGTGCAAACCTCATAAAAAAAATTGGAGGAAGGGAAATGGCAGTAACAAACGAAAAGGTGATCGAGAAGGTTATCGGTCGACTCACTGATATGCGCAAGACCTTGGAGCCAGAAGAGCGCGCTGTACTTGATGAGATGATCATTGGTGGACCAGAGGTAGTTGCCCATGCGATGACACCTGATGCTCAGAAAGTGGTGCCCATGGTCACGCTCGATGATGACAAGTACAGGATAGTCATACCATAGCCTGATGACCACTCATCGTAAGACATAACCGTACCCAGAAGGGCGGGGGCTCTTCTGGGTATTGGTTGGTTAAGTTTGTGAGCCACGGTGTGGAGTAGAGCATATTATAAGGGGTTTGTTTGAAAGGCTGGCTTGACTATGAGCGAGAAATCATCACAAGATCACAAACTTGCAGATCAACTTCGACAACTCGTTAAGGCCATCGAAACGAGCGGCCGCGCAGTCATGCCAACTTCAAACCAGGAATTGCTCCAATCCATTGTCGATACGGCAGCTCGCATATTTGGTGCCGCAGCCGCCTCGATCGCACTTGTCGATGAAAAACAAGAGATTTTAGAGTTCAAAGTAGCCTACGGAGTTGGGAATGAAGATGTCCTCGGCATGCGCATTCCTCTTGATTCAGGTATTGCTGGCTATGTGGTCATGACCGGTCAACCGATCGCGATCTCTGACGTGCAGCAAGATCCCCGATTTAACCTGGAATTCGCCGAGAGCACAGGGTATGTGCCAAAATCGATCCTTGCCATGCCGCTTATTCGAAACGACCGGGTGATCGGAGTGATGGAAGTTCTGGATAAAATCGATGAGCCGGCATTTGGTTTAAAAGACATGGAGCTTCTTGGCATCTTCGCCCAACAAGCTGCGATCGCCATTTTTCAATCCCAACAATTTGAAAACCTCAGTTCTGCGTTCGTTCAAAGTATTAGGGATCTATCAAACGCGGATACCACCCTGGAATTAGCGGATCTATTCCGTGCGCTTGAAGAGAGAAGCAAGGAGGATGAGCGCCTCAAGGATTTGTACACCCTGGCCAATCACTTTTATTCAATCAGTGAATTGGGTGATTCGGAGCGCCGTGTTTGCATGCACATTTTGGGCGCGTTCTCAGAATATCTCCACTCGAAACCGCGTCTTGCCCCATGACGACATGCTGCCCACCGTGACCAACTGAAGCGAGGTCAATCTCCATGAGCGATAGCGAATTTCGTCCCGCCTGGTCGTCGCAATTCACTTCTGATGCGATTCGCGAGTTACAAGCCCTGGGACCGATCGGCGAGCTCACGAGGGAGTGGGCCTGGGGAGGCAGTTCCGGGTCGGGTGTGAAAGTTGCCATAATCGACAGCGGGATCGAAAAAGACCACCCTGCCCTGGAAAAGAGCGTGCAGGGAGGAGTCATTGTTGAATGGGACGCTGAAGAGCGGAATAAGGTGCGATACGTGGAGGACAAAGACCTTATCGACCTCTCGGGACATGGAACCGCTTGTGCAGGCATCATTCACGCCATCGCCCCCGACGCTGAATTATATAGCGTCCGCGTGCTCGGGAGAGACATGACGGCGAAAGCCCTTCAATTTGCCGGCGGCTTGCGTTGGGCAATTGAGAACGAGATACAGGTCGTCAATCTCAGCCTCAGCACTTCGCGAGCGGAATATTATGCTTTATTTCATGAATTAGCAGATCAGGCCTACTTTAACAATGTCGTCCTGGTGTCAGCGGTTAACAATATCGCTGTGCCCAGCTACCCTTCCCTCTATTCCTCGGTCATATCAGTCGCCGCGCACGACTGTCCTGAGCCGATGACGTACTATTACAACCCCTCCCCGCCGGTCGAATTTGGAGCGCTGGGGATTAACGTCAAAGTGTCCTGGCTGAATGGAAGCTCCTGTGTCACCACAGGTAACAGCTTTGCTGCTCCTCATATTGCCGGCATCGTCGCCCTTATCCGTTCCAAACATCCAAACCTGACGCCATTCCAAATTAAGACCGTCCTTTTCGCCTGTGCGAGCAATACACGCAGAGCGCAAGCCGCGGTTCAAGAACCTTGATCTCTGGGCTTGATTAAAGAGTGATGACCTTTCGATAGCCTATATGTAGTAGAATCCCCGATTTTCCGAGTCTATCCGTCAATCCAGGTCCATAACACAGCGGAAGCCGACTTTATAGCGCACGTAGTCGGGGGTGTTAGCCCCGCGGTTGGCGGCGCGCAGATTGTCCGGTCGATCCAGCCAGCACCCTCCCTTGGGGATATGGGAGTCGCCTTCATCCGGACCCAGGGGGTTGACCTGCGCTTCAAGGGAATAACTGCCGTACCAATCCGCCATCCATTCGCGCACATTCCCGGCCATATCGAGGGCACCGCACCAGCTTGCACCCGCCGGGAAACTGCCGACGGGCGCGGTTTCCGGATATCCGTCCTGGTAGGATGGATCTATTACGCCCAGGGCGCAGGATGCGTCACAGTAATTTGCACGCGACGGTTCGAAGATATCCCTCCAGGGAAAAATGCTACTCTCCGGACCGCGGGCGGCATATTCCCATTCAGCTTCACTGGGAAGGCGCCCCCCCACCCAGGAGCAGTACTCTACCGCTTGATCCTGAGTAACCCAAATCACGGGATAATCTGAAAATGCTGTGTCATCGTAATATGTTTCGCGAGTATAGGATCCGGAATCGGCAGGGGGGGGGAACATGTGTGGTCTTCAACACAGCCCTTGTACTGTTGGTTTGTAATCTCCGTGAGATCGATCCAGAAGGCATCCAGCTTAACAGAATGAGCCGGCATTTCATTTCCGAACGAATCGCAAGACACGATCGATAAATCCCCATTCTTGCAAAGCTGGCGGGCGTAAAAAAAGTCGTCATACTCCGTTCCCATCGTAAATTCCCCGGAAGGCACGAAGACCATCGTCATCCCATCTCGCTGGCGCTGCCTGGTTTCCCCCAATTGAGGGATCGATTGAGAGCGCGCGATTTCCGGCACCTTCTCAAGGAAACCCGCGGGGGCGCACGCAGAGAGTGTGCAGATAAGAATGACGGTCAGGATGACAAAACCGGGAGTCAGCGTGCGTAGATTACGCATGAAGCTTTTCTTACCATCCAATCGAGATTCTCGCATAGCGTACCTTCAGCAGTGTTGATTACCTTCGGTAACTTCGTAAACAATCACGACTTCTCAATGATCGCCCAGCAATGCGATCCAATACGGACAACCGGTTAACCAACCCTGGGAATCCAACTTGAGTGGTTCAAGGGAGATACCGTTGCGAAAGTTGCTGGGTTCAGGCTTTGCTCCTCTATACTTTCAGCCGGGTCACCTATTGTTCCCAATGACACACTTATCCCAGGTATGCAGCTCAAGATAGAAAGGGCTAATCTTCCATAACGAACAGCGCATATTCATCTCTGAAACTTGATTTGACTGTGATTGGATGAGGGTTGAGTTAAACATTCAAATTCCGCGAGGTGAGTCTGTATACTTAATAACGTTTCTCGTCGAAAGAATATTGTTTATTTCCTCTTTCCCTCTTTTTCCCGTAATAATATAGGAGCACTAGCGTAATATAAACACTTGTTAGGCGATAATGAATTGATCAAGCGGATATATCACAGGAGGGAAACACATGAAACTTGCAAGATGGACTTTTCGAACCGCAGGCATATTTGGTTTAATCGTGATGGTTCCTATGCTTTTTGCTGAGAAGTTGATCGAGCAGATAATGCCACCATCTGTAAATCATCCCGAGTTCTTTTATGGTTTCGTTATTCTGAATATTTGCTGGCAGGTTTTGTACCTCTTTTTGGCAAGGGATCCGATCCGGTTTCGTCCAATGATGATTCCTTCATTTTTCGCAAAAGCCAGTGGACCGGTTGCCCTAGGATACCTGCCATTAATAAATACGGGTTACCGACTTACCACGACACCCGTTTAGATAATCATGGTTTAAAACCCCGTAGGCTACTTGTCAGCTAAATGTGAAATAAATCCTCTGTGAATCCTCTCAATTTGCGGTAGAGTATCCCCATAAGTTAATCTTTCTTATTAAAGGAGAAACGCATGGATATTTCCGCCATCTTCAAACGCGCCGGGGAGATCACCTGGAAGCACAAGGGGTTGTGGGTGCTGGGCATCCTGGCTAACTGCAGCGGTGGGAGCAGCCGGGGCTCGAGCAACGCCAGCCGCATGGCACAATACAGCACCGGCGGGGGCGAGTTCCCCCAGATCGAGCGCTGGTTCCAGAGCATCCCCGAGGAGACTTGGATCGCCATCGCCATCGTCGCCGTGGGGATCATGCTACTGCTGGCGCTCATCTTCTGGGTACTCGCTGCCATCGGCAACGGCGGCTTGATCGCCGGCTTCCAGATGGCCGAGACCGGCGAGACAGTCACACTGGCCAGCGCCTTCCAGCAGGGAATCCGCTACTTCTGGAAACTGCTCCTGATTCAAGTTATCCTCGGTCTGGCCTCCTTTTTGGTCATCGCCCCGGTAGTCCTCGGCGGCTTTTTCATGACATTCATAACGCTGGGACTCGGGTTGATCTGCCTTGTCCCGCTCATCTGCTTGCTGATCCCGCTGGGCATCGCTGTATCGATCTACACCCTGATCACACAGATTGCCCTGATCGTAGAAGAACTCGACTTTGTTGACGCTTTCAAGCGCGCCTGGGAGGTCTTCCGCTCGAACTTGGGTGAGGTGATCGTGATGGGCTTGATCCTTGGTGTTGGCGGCTTTATCGTCGGCCTGATCCTGGTCATCCCCTTCATCTTAATGGCGATGCCCTTGGTCATCGGCCTAATCGCCGGTACGGATACAAGCAGCCTGGTCGGTGTCTCAGCTACCGTCATCGGCATCCTTCTCTACGTGCCCGTTCTGTTTGTGGCCAGCGGCATCATGCGCACCTTCATCACCGGATCCTGGACATTGACCTACCGCAGCTTGATCGCCTCTATGGTCGAGTAGACGAAAGGCACGCCGGCCTGAAGTACACGGCGTTTTCGCGACAACTGGACGACGCGCACCATGCGCATCGTCCAGTCGATTATTCGCTTCTCAAAGCCGATTTTGAAGCAGCGCGCCGGATTTACGGACAGGCCATCAGGGTTGTCGCCCATAGGAGATCTTCAATAAGAACGTTCTCGGAACGCGCTTTGTCCTCGACGGTCGCCGAGGCCGTATTGCAGTCGTCACTGGCTAACCCGGAAATCTGCAGCCTGTACATCTCCCCCACCGTGACGGTTGCGCTCTTGATCTCGATCTCCGCACCCAGGTCTTGAACGATGAATTCGAACTCCTCAGGCGAAGCTTCACGATACACGACGCCCTCGGGGCAATGCACCTCTTCGGTCTGCGTCTCCTGGTTGTAGGAAACCGCACAGTTCGCATTACTCTCAGCGACCTTCAGCGCCTCGGCATTCCAGATCCTGACTCGCAGGCTGGCTTCAGGGCTGAAGGTCTCTGTGCTTATTGGCACAGTGAAAGTAACGAATTCTTCCGCTCCACCAAATGGCGAGACGATGCTGCACCCCACCAGAAAAGAGGAGGCAGCGAGAAGCAGAACGAGTGATAGGTTTAGACGTTTTCCCATGATTTCCTCCTTACGCTATAGTTTTAACCCTTTTCATCGCTTTAAAGTTCCCAATGATGCTCGTCTTCAAGGCTGGTATACATGAAGTACCCTCCGCGCTCCGCTTGGCTTTCTTTTATATCGATCACGAAGACGTCCTTCCAGCGCTGCCGGCATGTTGAAATAACGAGTTCTCCAAATTGCACAGCATCACACAGCGAACAAAGTGAGTCGAGGGTTTCATCGTTTGCTCAACCATAAAGAGCCGATATAAACTAGTTGCTGGTGTAAAAGCGTCGGCAGCGAATCAAGGAGGCTCTTGCTAAAAATGTTCGCCTCTCACCCTCGCTCACTGATATTTAGGGTCTCTGCCTCTTGAAGCTAAGGAGCAACCTGTGGAAAAAATGAAGGAAACCTTTCGAGACCGGTATGTTCTGATCCTGGCTGTAATCCTATTGCTGGCCCTTGCCACTCGCCTTCCCGATCTGGGCGCCAGAGTCATGAGCCACGATGAGATCAATCACGTCTACTTCGCCTGGCTGTTTTCGGAGAACGGCGGTTACCAACACGACCCGTTATCTCATGGACCGCTGCAATTCCACCTTCTTGCCCTCAGCTACCGGATCCTGGGAGATTCCGATTTCACTTCACGCTTGCCGGCAGCCCTTTCCGGGGTACTTGCCATCTTTTTGATCTGGCCATTCCGGCGGTGGATGGGTCGAAAAGGCGCGCTCGCTGCTGCAGGCCTGATATTGGTCAGCCCCTACATGCTTTACTACTCACGCTACGCCCGCAACGAGATTTTTGTAGTCGTCGAGGTGCTGCTCGCGGTCTGGGCTGTATTCAGCTACCTTGAGACCCGCGAGGAAAAATGGCTGTTCCTCCTCGCCGCCGCTCTTGCCCTGCATTACACGACAAAGGAAACCGCCTTCCTCTTCGCCGCTCAGCTCCTGCTCTTCCTATTGGTCTTCTTCTCGCTGCGCATACTACGGAGGACATGGTCAAAGCCCGGCATGAGGACAATGTACATTGCAGGTTTGGGCACGGCGACGATCGGGCTTGGCCTGGACATGGTCATTTTCCTTCGTGACCGAGCGACAGTCGTTGAAGTTGCCGTGCCGTATACCTCACCACTCATTTATATCTTCTCCGCTATTGGACTCGCTGGCGTGGCACTCAGCGCCGTCGCCCTTATTCTCGGTGTGGGGCGGCGCCTGCGTGAGGATTACCCTTCCCTGGACCTCATCATCATCACTGGCACACTCACGCTGCCGCAGCTCGGTGCACTCCCGGCACAGATCATGGGCTGGGATCCCCTGGCTTATACGGATTCGAGCCAGTTTATACCCACAGCTGTTATTGTCATCATCCTGCTCGCCCTCTCCTTCGCCACGGGATTGGCATGGAAACCGCGGACCTGGCTGACGGCTGCCGGGGTGTTTGCTGTGCTTTTTGTGCCTCTCTATACAACAATCTTCACAAAGCCTTACGGTTTGTTCTCCGGTCTGGTCGGGTCCATGGGCTACTGGTTGGTCCAGCAAGGAGTCGAACGCGGCAGTCAACCGTGGTATTACTACACTTTTTTGCAGATCCCCATGTATGAATACCTGCCGGCTCTGGGTGTGCTGTCCGCCGGGGGGATCGCCCTGGGCAAGCGCTTCAGACAACCCGCCAGGGGTAAAACTGTTGAAGAACAGGGCGCGGAGCCATCCTCGCAAAGAACTTTACTGCGCATCTTTCTCGCCTATTGGGTCGTAACCTCTCTCTTTATATACACATACGCCGGCGAGCGCATGCCCTGGCTCACCGTACACATTGCCCTGCCGCAGATCCTGCTTGCAGGATGGGTCTTCGGCGAATTCATAAAGAGCCTGGATAGAAAAGCGATCTGCCGTTGGGAGACGTTCGCACTTCTTTTACTCATTCCACTCGCCGTGGTTTCTTTCACACGCGGGGCTGCGCACCTCTTCGGAACGATGCCTTCAACAATCACATCCCTTCCTGGCGTCGAAAAGCTCACCGGTTGGATGGTGGCTTTCGCCATTTTCGCGATTGCGATGTACGGGGTAATCCACTTTATGCGGCGCTACAACGCCCTTCAACTCTCACAGATTGCTGCTGCCGTGATTCTCGCACTTCTATTCCTCCAAACCGCCCGAACCGCCCTGCGCGCAGCCTTTATCAACTACGACAGCGCTAAAGAATTCTTAGTCTACGCTCACGCCGCGCCTGGTCCCAAGCAAGCCCTGGAGGAGATCGAGAGACTGTCGCTCCTAACAACAGGAGGGGATGAACTGGAGATCGCCTACGACAATGACGCCGCCTACCCGTATTGGTGGTATCTACGCAACTATCCCAACGCCTACGCTTTCGGCGAAACACCCAGCCGTGATTTACTGCGCTACCCTGTCATCGTTGCCGACACCAACAAAACTGATCAGATTGAAGCCTACCTTGGCGATAGATATCAAGCCATAGAATACAGCCGCATATGGTGGCCGAATGAGGATTACAGAAACCTCAATTGGGAGCGCATTCGCGGCGTACTTTCATCCCCTGAGATGATTGCTGCGTTGTGGGATATCTGGTTCGACCGCGATTATCGGGCCTACGGGACGATTACGGATAAGAATTTTTCCCAAAAATACTGGCAGCCAGCCAACAGAATGAAGCTCTATATCCGCAAAGATCTCGCCGCACAAGCCGCAGGTCTAAGCCTGGAGGATGCCGGTCTTGACGAAAGCATGTTCATCGATCCCTATGCGCAAGGCATGGTCGAACTGACCCCAGAAAGAGTCATCGGGAGCATGGGAGCTGCACCGGGTGAATTTTCTGGTCCGAGAGGTGTCGCGGTTGGAGATGACGGGCTCATTTACGTAACCGATTCAGACAATCACCGGGTACAAGTTCTCGAGCAGGACGGAACCCCAATCCGTGAATGGGGATCCTTCGGCGACGTGTCCACAGCAAACCTGCCTGCGGACGCATTCAACCAGCCGTGGGGAATCACACTCGCTGAAGACGGGACCGTCGTCATAGCTGACACCTGGAATCACCGGGTTCAGTTCTACTCCCCTACGGGGGACTTCCTGAACAGCCTGGGCTCTTTAGATGCTGCGGAGAGTCTCGAATCTTTCTGGGGACCGCGATCCCTGGCATTCAATAGCCAAGGAGATTTATTCATCTCTGACACAGGAAATAAACGCATCCTCGTCTTCAATGAGGAGATACAACCACTGGCTGAAATTGGCGGGGCGGGACTGATACCTGGAAAGCTGGATGAACCAGTTGGAATCACCGTAGGACCAGACGATCATATTTACATCGTGGATACCTGGAACCAACGGGTTCAGGTGTTCGAGGAAACAGAGCCAGGCTTGTTCGCCTATGTCCATGAGTGGCCTGTTGACGCATGGTACGGCCAATCCCTGGATAACAAACCGTATGTCGCTGCCAGCCCTGCGGGTCAGATTTGTGTCAGCGATCCGGAAGCGATTCGCATCCTTTGCTTCAGTCCCGAAGGAGAATTCCTCACCGGCTGGAGTGGTTCAGGCATGATCAGACCCGTGGGCATCACCTTCGATTCAGAATGCAAGCTCTGGGTTGCCGACAGCGATGCCAATACCATTCTACAATTCGACCCTGGTCTCTGCCGCTAGGAGGCCTTCTCGCCGTGGAGGACAGCCAGGCTGTAATTATCGAATATCTTGAACAGATGTCGAAGCCTATACATTTGTCAGGGGATTAGATCAATCCCCTCACGGTTTGATCCAATCCATAAGGAAATTGATTTGATCGGTGTGCGGAAAATCGACGACCTGCATCTCCCAGGTCCCCACCTCGGCGAGCGAGAGCTCCTGCTGACCTGCGTCGTTGGTTCGCAGAGACGCCAGCCATTCGCTATCGTAGCTCCATGTGGGCGCGAGACCTTCACCCACATACTTTTCCTCACTCCCGTCTGGTCGGATCACCCATAGTTTCGGGGCACGACCTGTCACCGGAGGCTCGCCGAAAGTGACGAAAGCCAGCCATTCACCATCCGGGCTCCATTCAAGATAAGACGGGACCATACCCCCACCTTCAGGCGCGAAGATATGAAAGAATCGCCCGGTTTTCACCCCGAGATCGAAGACGGCCACACCAAGGAGATACCCCCCATCTCCAATGAGATCGCCGCCGATATTCCAGGCCAGGAGCCGTCCATCCGGCGACCAAGCAGGCTGGTACAGTTTTTCTGCGTTCACACCGTACTCGGGCGGATCGAAGGCTTCCACCCCTTTGCCCCAGCGGTAGATCGCGCCCGGGCTGTCATATCCACCGTAGGCGATCGCCTGACCGTCCGCTGAAAGCGCACGCAATCCTCCCCCATTCTCATCCAGAACCTGGTAGCCAGTCCCATCCAGATCAATGACTGTTGGGTACTCGGAATTCCATACACCGTCCAGGGGATCGGGGTCGGAGCCGAAGACGACTTGATCTTCCCTCCCAGACCACCACATTGGATTCACTTCATAGCGGTCGGGGGTATTTGTCAGGTTCTGAATCTCACCCGTAGCCCGTTCAACCAGCCAGATATCCGCAGTCCCCGCGGTCGGGTCCTCAGCTTCGTATATGATCCATTGACCATCCGGCGAGATCCTCGCCATGGATTGGTTGGTCAGGAGTACGACCTCGGCTTGCGCATTGATCAACCATGTCCCCTCAAACGTGCTGAAAGTCAATCCCGAAGCTGGGTGCGCTGGTGGTTGCGGCACGTCTGTTGCGGTTGCCGCTGGCGAAAGTTCCGTCGTGGGATCGACGCTCTCAGCAAATCCCCCGCAAGCGGTGATGGTCAGAGATGCTGCAATCAGCAGCAGCGGTGCGAGTTGTTTATTCACCCTTGGTGTTCTCATCATAGAAATACCCTCTATTGTGGACTTGACCGATAAGATTAATCCTTTTAACGGTGAAAGTATACCAGTGCAGGAGGAATCGAGCGGGCGGCTGCGATTCGTCTGCACTGATGTTGAGTAATGAATTTAGGTTTCAGTTATGCCAGAAGCGCTCTGAGATAACGGCGAACCGTGAACGGCTGACCGGATAGGATCATCTGCGTTCGGAAAACCTTCCCCACTGCGCGTAGGGCAAGAGCCACCGAAATCGCCAGCAGCCCCAGGGAGAGCGCCAATTGCCAGAAAGGTACACCGCCGACCGTCATGCGCATGATCATCGACACCGGACTGGTTAACGGGAACAGACTGATGGTTGTGGCTAGAACCCCATTGGGGACATTAAGCGTGAACGGCATCACGTTGAGCATATAGCCGATGATCAGAGGGCTCAAAACCAAGCCGCTGGCTTGAGATCCCGCTTTGACGTCCGGCACCAGCGCCCCGATCCCAGCCAGCAGGCTGGCGTACAGCGCGTATCCGAGCAGGAAATAGATCAGCGAGATAGCGATCAGCCACGCCGGGAGTTGGAATTCCGGGGGCAGGCTCATCACCCCGCCGCCTATGCGCAGCATTGTCCACAACGCCCCGATCCATGCTCCACTTTGCAATAAGCCAGCTGTCCCCAACCCAAGCATCTTCCCGGCGAGCATTTGTTGAGGGGTGATGGAAAGCATCAGAATCTCCATCGTCCGGTTCTGCTTCTCCCCACTGATATTGCTCAACAGCATACCTGAGTTCATCGTCAGGAACATGAAAAACATGACCACCATTATCATGGGCAGCATCACAATGAGGGGATTTGAACGACATGCTGGACCCGGGCGAGAGCAATCCTCCTCACTGTAGCTGTCCGGACCCGTCTCCACACCCCGACGCTCCACGGTTAGATCCACCGGGTTAAACACCAGGCTGGCAAACTCCTCATCTCCTCCGAGCAACCCAACCAACAAGGTCCAGCGCATCATCCATTCCTGACTGGCTGACTCGAACGGATTCACGCTTGTGCTTACATAAGTCACCTTCCCCTGCTCCAGGTAATCCTCAGGGATGATGTAATACGCGTTAATATCTCCTTCTTCTAACGCCTGCGCAGCAGTGTCTTCACTGGAATAGGCCACAAAGATATCCTGCGGCAGATCCTCGGGGATAGTTGAAATGAGACCCGCAAGGTCTATATATCCCTCGACCTCAAATTCCTGCGCTTCTTTGACCTCAGGTTGGGCGTCCCCTGCCGAATCGCGCTGCCCGACCGCAATTAATGCCACAATCAAGACTGCGAGCAAGGGGATACCGAACCCGACAAATAAATAGGAGCGACGGCTGAATGTCTTACCCAGTTCATAACGCATGATAAGCGCTATCTTTTTCATGATTGCACCGCCGCCGATGTCACCGTTTCGACCCTTTTAAATATCCCCCTTAAGCTCAAGCGCTTTCCGTAACGCAGTAAACCCAGACGAAAGACGCGACCGGCAAACCAAATTGCTCCTATCGCAAATAGTATCTGGAGTCCAGCGCTCAGGATGATCTGCCATAGGGGAACGACGAAGAATATCTCGCGAAGAGCAACGGTCATCATCGAAAAGAATGGCACCATGCTTAAGATCACCGCCAATACGCCGTTCGGCTCTGTTCCGATCTTTACGATCGCCAGGAGGGGGAGCATCGAGATCAGGACCGAAAGACCGCCGATCTGCTGTGCTTCTTGCCCATTGTCCATCATAACGCCAAGTGCAAATAGGAGCGCCGCAGCCAATACATAGGTCGGTAAACCGATCGCGATTACCTTGATTAACGCCTCCCACTCCAGAACCGCATCCTGAAACCAGGATAGATCGAAGGTGTTGCCTCCGAGCCAGACTGCGGCGATGCCAAAGAGGGTCCACGTCACGAACTGCGTGAAACTGATGCCCAGGATCCCCAGCACCTTGCCGGTGACCAACTGCCCGGGAGAGGTCGAGGTCACGATCACTTCCAGCGTGCGGTTTTCCCTCTCCTTGATCATCCCCTCCAGGAGGAACCCCGCACTCATGAGGAGCATCATCATCAATGCCAATCCGACAAAGAAAGGCAACACGGATTGGAACGTCGGTCCGGAGGAGGGAAACGAACGCCGACCATCCGTTGTGAGCGTCAGGAACTCCGTCCCGTCGGTAATCCGCACCTGGAACTCGGGCTCAACATCGCTCAGCAAGTTAACCCGCAGCAAATCGTAGAACTGGCGGGTGGCTTTCGATGCTGGTTCCTTGATATAAATCAGCTTGATTTCCCTCGTTTGCATATATTCTGACGATAAAACGTAAAAAGCCTGAATCTCCTCCGCTATGAGTGCATCTTGGGCACTGTCTTCCGTAGTGAAAGGAAGTAACTGGATGGGATCATCGGTCACATCAGGGGACAGCACATCCACCGACATGATACCGGCGTGGTCAACGTACCCGATCGGTCGTGTGTCTTTCTCTAAATAGTTCATCAGCAAGACTATCCCGATGTTCAGCCCGATCATCAGAGGGAGGCTGAGCAACACCAGGATGAAGCTCTTGCGGAACACGTTTCGCCTGAACTCCTCGCGGGCGATGCGCCACACATTAGATGTCATCGCTCCACTCCCTCCTGGACAACCTTAATGAAAACCTCGTCCAGTGTAGGAACAGCGATTTCAAATTTGCTCAAAGCCAAACCATGGGTGAGTAATTCTTGTAGAACCGATTGTGGATCGGTCTTCTCCTCCAGGAGAAGTTTAACCTCATGGTTGATCCGATCAGCTTGTAACACGCCTGAAAGGTCAGGCAAATCGCCATCAACCTGTACAACGATTGCATGCCCCGAGAACCGTTTACGGATCGCAGTCAGGCTCCCATACAGAACATCAACGCCGTCATCGATGAGAACGATACGGTCGCATAATTCCTCGACCTGGTGCATCTGATGGGTGGACATAAGGATCGTCGTCCCATCATCCCGCAGTTCTCGTATCACATCCTTAACCAACCTAGTGTTGATCGGGTCCAAGGCGGCGAAAGGCTCATCAATGATTACTAACTCGGGTTTATGCAGGATGGTAAGGATAATCTGTGCCTTCTGCTGCATGCCCTTACTGAGCTCGCTCACCTTCTTCTGCGTATGGTCAGCCAGATCGAAACGTTCCAGGTAGGTTTCCAACCCTTGCCGCGCTGCGGCGGGTGAGAGCCCCTTCAGCGTGGCGAGATAAACCAGACAGCGCATGAGCGGGACATCCTGGTATAGGCCTCGCTCCTCGGGCATGTAGCCGATTCTGTGTTTCTTCTCCTCGTTCATCGGACCGCCGAGCACTGCAACGTTCCCCGCGTCGGCCTTGAACAAATCGAGTAAAACTCGAATCGTCGTAGTTTTGCCGGCACCGTTTGGCCCCAGCAAACCGAATATCTCTCCTTTTTCCACTGCGAAGGTGACATCCCTGACAGCTTTTATCTCGCCGAAGGATTTAGCCAGGTTATTGACCTCTACTGTGTTCACTATTTCATTTCCTTTCATAGTGCAAAATGGCAACTTGAGAATTTTATTGAGAATCTGTGCCGGAACCTGATAATTTGATTCCTTCGTTCATTGGTAAAAAGCATTATTATTCCAATTACCCCTCGATCTGTTTTTCAATTCTCCTGTTTCCAAGATAAGCGAGGATACCCAGCCCGAGTGCAATAAGCGCGCTTATGCGGACAATCAAGTAGAGATATCCCCAAATCTCCCCCCAATTCAAATCCTGACCCAGAAGAACGCCGTATTTGAAGAGCGTAAAGGCAAAGCCCAACAGAACAAAACCGGTAAAGCCAGCGATGATGTGCCCTAGTTTAATGTTCTTCAGGCGAACGCCTCCACTAATGAAGAGCAATGCCCCAAGGCAGGCGAAGATGTTAATCGTCACGATCATGGCAATGTCGTTCCATTCACTGATTGATTGATGCAGCACGAACTGCCTGTACAACAATACGCCAATCAGTGAATACACCGTGATCAAGTACAGCGCTGTGCAAACTTTACGAAAGACGTCAAGATCGCGTTCATCCATCTTAAAGGGTTTATTACGCATCGTTTTCTTCCTCCCAGAACAACTCATCAAGTGTTCGATCCAGCGCTTTGGATAATCTGATACAGAGTTTTAACGTCGGGTTGTAATTCCCTTTCTCTATCAAGCCGACAGTTTGTCGGGTCACATCGACAAGATCGGCCAGTTCTTGCTGTGTGAGATTCTTCTCTACCCGTGCGACCTTGAGCTTTATATTCGCTGCTGTTTTCATAGCTCAAATATACACTATAACTAACATATTGTCAAGTATATATTGCATTTTGCAATGTTATTATTGCATGCACCTGACTCAATGGACACCGGCAAGGGGAGTCATTGGCTTTAACCGCGTCCGCCAAAGCCAAAACCGAAAAGCCGTGTTGCAGGTAAAGGTTCGGCCCCCACTCAACTCCAGTCATGACTTATGCTAACTCAGAGCGCCGGCAGGTTCATGAAAATTACCTGACAGCAATCCGATGATGAAGGCTTATTGTGGCGACCTTTTGAGCTTTCAACCTGCGAGGCTGACTTTCGAAGACGAATAGGATTTGGGGATTTCTCGCTGCGCTCGAAATGACATTGATACGTACGGAGCCCTCCCCCGCCCTGTCATTCTTAGGAGCGCAACAACGAAGAATCTCGTTCATGGCAAGCAACACCCGCCAGTTCAAAGAACGAGATGCTTCGCTCTGCTCAGCATGACATAAAGGGACAGGCTGTGTTGTCGAGGAAGATAGCGAAGTGATTCTATGGTAATGAAAACTACCAGTCAAAGTACTCCAGCGTAGGCGCGTGATCTGGAAGAGGGGTCAAAGTCTGCACGTCCCCGCCTAACACGTTAAAAAGAAGCAGCTGATGATCTGCTCCGATGATTCGATCATCATCCGTTATGAATTCAAAATAAAGGTAGAGGATAGCGGAACCATCGTCGGCGAAGACGGGAAGACCCGCAGCTCCGGCCCCATTCGTTATGGCTTCGACATTCCCGGATAAATCCACAGTGTAAACATTCCAGGGCATGAGCTCCTGCCAGTGCTCGAGCAGGATATCCACATCGGCGATATCGGTCCATCGCCGCTCGCCCTCGAACCTGCTGAAGGCGATCGTCAATCCGTCCGGGCTCCAACTGGGATCGTGATCCGACTGCCAGCTCGCCGTTGTGGTGAGCCTTTGAACCTGTGACCCATCTGCGTTCATCACGAAAATCTCCTCGCGTGCGTGCTCCTGCGTGAGTCGCGTGGATTTAAAGGCGATCTTCGTCCCGTCAGGTGACCACTCGGGATCGTTATCCTCCCAGGGAGAATCCGTAAGACGCGTGAAACCAGTGCCGTCAATCGATAGCACCGCGATGTCGGCGGTACCCAAAGGGTTTCCCCCAACATCACTGAATGTCCCAAATACAAGCCTGCTGCCATCCGGAGACCAATCGGGATGACCATCCAAGACGCGGTTATCGGTGAGTTGAATCTCCTCACCAGTTACCAGATCGAGCACATATATTTCCCATGACAACATGTCGATTGGATCACCGGCATGGAAGGCGACCTTTGTGCCATCCGGGGATAAAGCCGGGTTGTTTTCGTGTCGATCGTTGTAGGTCAGGCGTGAGATCGAGCTATCTTTATCCAGGAGGTAGAGTTCGCCCTCGGGGGTATCAGATTTCGACATAAACACGACGATAGGATTTGACTGCAATTGCCATAAAGGGTTTGCCTCTTCGGAGCGAACTTCACTGGGTTCGCTGCACCCGCTGATAAACACGAAGATTAAGAGCAGAGCCATCCGCTGGGTGGAGATCATGCTGTCCTCTGAGAACGAAAGGTGTCCTCGCTCAACGCTGAACCCAATCTTCCGCTCCAGAGGCGAGAATCAAGATCCAGAAACGATTTCCTGCATCCTGGAGGGTTGCTGCAGCTTCCCAGAACTTCAGTACTGCGGGGATTTTGTACAGCTGGTTGCCTGTTTTGCAGAACTCTTCCACATTATCTAGCGTCTCAATCCATGCATCTCCACTTTGAAGAAGTAGATCGTGAATCACGCTTGCATCCTGCGCAGGTTGAACCCCACGTATATCGGTGATGATCCCTGTCATTAACTCGTTATCTGCTTCAAGCCTCCCATCGCACAACACGGCGTCGTTCCCCTCCTCCGAAGCTTTGAGGATCTCGCCGTCGCGCTTCAAGATTGCCCCCGCATCAGCGAGCAGAGGTTGCATCGAATTAGCATAGCGGACGATGGCTGCAAGCTCACCCTCCTCCGGAGGGGCTGGCGGTACGAGTTGTGGCGGTGGAGGTGTGGGAAATGGCGTTACCGTAGCCTGCGGGGCAGGTTGTGGTTGGGCCTGCCCGATCCCATCATCGTCGGGTTGTGATGAACGAACACTCCCGCCACAAGCCAATGAGCCGAGCAGGAGAGCGCCGAGGCAGAGCGTGAAAACGAATACCTTTCTTATATCCGACATCCCATCCATCCCAAAGAATCAAAAGTTCGAAGACTCTTTAACTTCATCCATCCTACAACAGGATGTATGTTCTCTGTGCGGTTCGTTTCTCCTATCTAGGTATACACGGGTGCTTAGGCAAAGGTTGCAAAGCAAATTCTTATTTCATGATACCTATACTCAATTTTTCACATAACTCTGAATCTGGTTTAATACCTAGTGGTTGGTAATCGGGCATAATTGTGCAACAATGGATTCACGTTTTCGTAATGGATCACCC
>Ga0307420_1000081_pt1 | contig 41270 bp, 39 predicted proteins | sample SalMarWE160240MG_2_FD_202167 | JGI IMG/M metagenome (GOLD analysis project Ga0307420, IMG submission 202167) | Salt marsh sediment microbial communities from the Plum Island Ecosystem LTER, Massachusetts, United States - WE1602-40 | ecosystem: Environmental > Aquatic > Marine > Intertidal zone >... | reverse complement strand
TCCGCCCTGCACCAGGCACGTCGCTTGGGCCTGTACGGGTACGTGCGCAATCTCTGGGATGGAACGGTGGAGGTGGTGGCGGAGGGTCCGGAGGAGCAACTGCAGCAACTCGAACGCTGGCTGCACCACGGCCCCCCCGGGGCAATCGTCCGCCGCGTGGACAGCCGCTATTCCCCCTTTCAGGGGGTTTATCGTTCTTTCGGCGTCGAATACTGAGATCGTCCCGGGCGAGTGCACGGCGCAAAAGTAAGAAGCGCCGCCCCACGGACGGCGCCTCCGCCAGGTGTCGCTGCTGGGCTTCAAACAGCTGTATCAGCCGCGAATGGAGTAGAAGGCATCCTTTCCCGGGTAGCTGGCTATCGAACCGAGATGTTCTTCGATGCGCAGAAGCTGGTTGTACTTGGCCAGCCTATCGGAGCGGGACAGGGAACCGGTCTTGATCTGGCCCGTCTCCAGGGCCACCACCAGATCCGCGATGAAGGCATCCTCGGTCTCTCCGCTTCTGTGGGAAACCACCGCCGTATAGCCGGCTCGTTTGGCCATCTCCACGGCCTCGTAGGTCTCGGTCAGGGTTCCGATCTGATTGACCTTGATGAGAATGGAGTTGGCCACCCCCTGTTCGATCCCCCGCTTCAACCGAGAGGTATTGGTGACGAACAGATCATCCCCCACCAACTGTATCTTGGCTCCCAGGCGGTCGGTCAGCAGCTTCCAACCCTGCCAGTCGTCCTCGGCCATGGCGTCTTCCATGGACAGAATCGGATATTTGCCCGCCCACTCGGCCCAGAAATCCACCATCTGTTCGGAGGACAATTCCCGCTTGTCCGACTTCTTGAACACGTACTTCTTCTTCGACTTGTCGTAGAACTCGGATGCCGCCGGGTCCAGGGCGATGAGCACATCCTCCCCCGCCTTGTATCCGGCTTTTTCCATTGCCTGGAGAATCACCTCGATCGCCTCCTCGTTGGATTTCAAATTCGGAGCGAAGCCTCCTTCGTCTCCCACTGACGTAGAGTAGCCCTTGCCCTTGAGCACCGCCTTGAGGTTGTGAAAGATCTCCGCCAGGGTCCTGACCGCCTCTTTGAACGAGACAGCGCCAACGGGCATGACCATGAACTCCTGGAAATCCACGGAGTTGTCCGCGTGGGCACCGCCGTTGATGATATTGGCCATGGGAACGGGGAGAACCGAGGCGTGGTACGTTCCCAGGTACTTGAACAGGGGCAGATCGAGGTATTCGGCGGCGGCCCGGGCCGTGGCCAGGGAAACACCCAGGATCGCATTGGCGCCCAGCTTTCCCTTGTTCTCAGTGCCGTCCTTGGCGATCATGGTGCGGTCCACATCCACCTGATTCAGGGCATCCAAACCCACGATTTCGGCGGCGATCACATTGTTTACGTTCTCGACCGCCTTCAAAACACCCTTGCCGAGATAGCGGCCCTTGTCCCCGTCTCTCAGCTCTACGGCTTCATGCTCTCCCGTTGAGGCCCCGGAAGGAACCGCGGCCCTGCCCAAGCAGCCGCTCTCCAGATGGACTTCGACTTCAACCGTCGGGTTTCCCCGGGAGTCGAGGATTTCTCGGGCTTCGACCCATTCAATAATACTCATCGATCTCTCCTGCTTGTTTCTTGGAATTGGGATATAGCTGTAATATGGTAGCAGCCCCGCCGCACAGTCAAGGGAGTTGCACCGCATTCGGATGCGTTATTTTTACAGCCGCTGCCGCATCGGTGAGCCGGCACGCACGACGACTGTTCCTTGACCCTGCAGTAGCTGAAACTTAGAATAAAGGGGACGGGCGGGGAAGCGAGGATGTACTACACCAAAATACTCGGAAAAACGCTCAGAGACGTTCCCCAGTCGATCCGCACCCCCAGCCACGCGCTCCTGCACCGGGGCGGCTTTGTGCGGCAGATGGGCCAGGGATTGTTCTCGTTTTTGCCCCTGGGCATGCGGGTGCTGCAGAACATTCAGCGGATCATTGCCGAGGAGATGGGGGCCTTGGGCGGTCAGGAGATCTACGTTCCCGTGGTCACGCCCTCCGACATCTGGCGGCGCAGCGGCCGGTTGACCTGGATCAGCGAGCTCGTTCCTTTCCGCGACCGCCACGGAAGGGAGTTGGTGCTTTCACCCACCCACGAGGAGGCCTTCGTAGAGCTGGTGCGGGTGGCGTTGAGCTCCTACCGGGAGATGCCCCTGTTTCTCTACCAGTTTCAAATCAAGTTCCGGGACGAGGAGAGGACCAAAGACGGGCTGGTGCGCACCAAGGAGATCTACATGCACGACGCCTACTCGTTTCACCGCTCCTATCACGATCTCAACAATTTCTTCCCCAAGACCTTTACAGCCTACAAGCGAGTCTTCGACCGCTGCGGGATCGAAACCTTTGCCGGTGAGGCGGGAGTCGGCTACATCGGCGGAGAGAAATCTTACGAGTTTCTCATGCCCACAGAGGCGGCGGATCACGCCATCATTCTCTGCGACAAGTGCCAGTACTGTGCCAGCAAAGAGGTTGCCGTGGGAGGCAAGAGATACCTTCGGGAGGAGGAACAGACCCTGGAGAAGGTCCATACCCCGGGCTGCACCACCATCGACAACCTGGCGGAGTTCCTCAATGTGCCCAGGGAACGAACCGCCAAGAGTCTGGTCTACAATACACCCCGCGGGCTGGTCATGGCCGTGGTGCGGGGGGATTACGAGCTGGGTTTGGAAAAGCTCTCCGGCTATCTGAAGGTTCCCGCCTACCGCCCGGCCACCGACGAGGAGCTCGCCGCCGCAGGACTGGTACCGGGGTACCTGTCCCCCATCCAGGTCGATCAGCGGATCAGGGTCGTGGTGGACGATGCGGTAGCCAGGTCCAACAACCTGGTGTTCGGGGCCAACCAGGTGGACCACCATTTGATCAACGGAAATTTCAGAAGGGATTTCGACACCCCGGATGTTACGGACATCGCCCTGACCCGGGACGAGAAGATCTGTCTTCAGTGCGGGGGTGTTTTGCGGGAAATCCAGGCCCTCGAAGTCGGTCATATCTTTAAACTGGGGGACTACTATACCCGGGCGATGAATCTGACCTACCAGGACGAGCGGGGGGCTTCGATATACCCGCACATGGGCTGCTACGGAGTCGGCCTCGGGCGCCTGATGGATGCGGTGGTGCGCTCGAATCACGACCAGCGGGGCATCCTCTGGCCCGATTCCCTGGCGCCGTTTCAGGTGTATCTGATGAGCGTGGGCAGGTCATTGAGCGTGAAAAAGACTGCGGAAGATCTGCACGAGGAGCTCGGGGATCGGGCCCTCTATGACGATCGCAGCGATTCACCGGGAGTGAAGTTCAACGATGCCGATTTGATTGGAATTCCCCTGCGGATCGTGGTGAGCGCCAAACACCTTGGGGAGGGTAAGGTGGAGCTCAAGGAGCGCAGGAGCGGGGCGATTCATCTGGTAGCGCTGGATCAGATCAGCCGCGCCGTGGACGATCTGTCGGCACGGCCGCCGGGCGGATCGGGCGAAATCCGAGGGTAAAGACCATGGAGTTCACTCTCAATAGCGAGCTTGTGGAGCAGATCATCTTCGCCATGGAGGATCAGCAGAACGAGTATTACGTCCATCGTGGGAGCGGTGAGCTGCTGCGGGAGGATGAGATCGAAGAGGATGAAACGCCGGATGAATCGGAAGATCCCTTCGTTCCCATTCCCGAGTGGCGGCCCGTCGACGGGTTTCTCGTGATGGAGAAATTCGTAGCCAGGCTGAGGAATCCGCTGTTGCGGGATCAGCTCAAGGACGCCCTGGCCTCCGGCCGAGGGGTGTTTCGAAAGTTCAAAGACATCCTCAAAGCCAGCCCGGAGGTCGAGCGTCTCTGGTTTGTCTTCAAAGAGCGGGAGCTGCGCAAGGTCGTCTGGCAGTGGTACAACGAGCATCGCGAGCTGGCCGGTCTGGAGCGGCTGGAGGAAGAGCCGGAGCAGGAGGACGACCTGGAGGACCTTCTGGCAAGCGATTTCGCGATTCTGCCGGTGCTGCCCCGCCACCTGGATGCGCTAAGGGAATTGGACGAGAGAGCCTTCATGACGAGATTTCCGGAAGCGGATCCGGATAGGGTTACGGACCTGTTCCGTGAATCCAGAGGTACCCTTCCGGATCCCCAGTCCGAAGGCAGTTTGGTTTTCGTCGCGGAAACACCGGAGGAGGATTTCGCAGGCTTTATCTGGGCCGTCGAGCAGACCGATCCCATCGTTCCCGGACGCATCCTGCGGGTGCAGCAGCTGGCCGTGGTTCAACGCTACCAGGGTGTGGGATTGGGCTCGATGCTGCTGAGGCGCATGATCGTGGAGGCCCGGGACCGGGGCTACCATCGCCTGAGAAGCGAGCTCAGCGGCACAGGTTTGCAGCTGGCCGGATTCTTCAGGGAACTGGGCTTCCAGACCATAACCCAGGACATGGGGCTCGATCCCACCTACTGGGAACAGTAGGGCGGGAGGTTTCCGAAGGCGTTGGGACGGGTGCCGGCGGGGTATCGGTTTCCTCCACTCAACCGCCTCTCCGCTTTAAAATAATCTGCACAGCTTCGCTGAACCCCTCTGCGGACCGTTTTTCGGTAATGTAGGCGGGCAGGTGGCTCAGGCGATCGAGAAAGGTGCTGATGTTGGCCACGGCCATCGAATGCCGCACAGCTGCGAACATCGGCTCGTCGTTCGGAGAGTCGCCGATGAAGGCAATGCTGTCCTGAACTGCCTTGCTGCTGAGGACCCGCCCCCGGTCAGCCAGGAAGCGGCTGACCCCGCTCACCTTGTCGAAGCTGCCGTACCAGCAGTTGATGTGAATGCTTGAGATCTTGTAGGTGGCGCCCTCCTCCTCTATGATCGCGCAGATCCTGTCGATCTCTTCCCTGCTCAGGGGCGGAACCACGTCCTCGCAGAAATCGATGGCCAGATCGGTGAGGCGAAACTGCTGATCCGCGGCGATGCGGCTGGCCGGCACCTCCCGCAGCACCCGCTCCCGTACCCGTTCGAGCTTCTCGCGCCCCTCCTTTCGCTCCTGTTCCGGGATTAGCGACACCCGTCGCATCTTACGCCGGTCCCGATCATAGCTGTAGGTGAAGGCGCCGTTTTCCCCGATCACCGCCGCCACCGGCCACATGCGGGCGATGTGGTCGCACCAGCCCGCCGGACGCCCGGTGACCGGCACGACCTCGATTCCCGTATCGTGAAGCTGCCAGAGGGCGCCGAAGGACTGGGCGGTCAGCAGCCCGCCGGCGGTGATGGTGTCGTCGATGTCGCAGAAGAAGACCTTAAGATTCCGGCAGAGCGTCACCGGGAGTTCGGCGATCGGTTTTGGGCCTGTCATACGCTATCCTCCATGGCTTGGCTATCCCGCCCGGAAACGCATCAGGAAAACGATCTTTGCCAGATAGATCGCGAGCAGGATCAGGAAGTAGGGAAGAGAATTGACCTGCCGTTTCTCGAATACAAGATCTGCCTGAGAGGAAACCGGGAAGAATTCCTGAGCATCGAGGTTGATCGGACGGATTTCGTTTTTCCGGATGTAGGCGGGGGAAGTAATTCCGGAATGGCGCGTAGAGACTTTCCATCCCCTCGAACCCAGGTCGCCCTCATGAGAAAACTTGATGGGCTGATCGGATTCCAGGTAGCTGAGATAGACCAGCGGCGTCTGACCGTCTCGAGTCCGCTTCGGGTCCTGAAAGAACAGGCGGGTGGAACCGTCGAGCAGATACGATGGCGCCGCAAACCGTAGTGGGAGCTCGGCGTAGCATGGTTGGGAGAAGGAGCGTTCCAGCGGATAGATCAACGCGGCGGCCGGCGTATAGCTCTCAGGAATCAACGTTACGTACCTGTGTTGGTATCGACCCAACCCGCGGACTTCTCTGGCCAGGGCTCGCTTCGGTTCTTCTCCGTAAGGCAGATCGGCCAGCAGGATCTCGGAACCGCCGACGTCGAGCTGGGGCAGGACCTCTGCAACGATCTGGGAGTATGCACCGGAGAGCTTGACTGCCCGCTTGGGAACGCTGAGGTTGTAGATGTAATCCAGCCCCGGTCCCAGAATCCTGTACAGTCCCTCCTCTTCTATTTCGATCAATGTAAGATCACTGCCCGGCAGGTGCTGCTCCGCAACCGGGATCACGGTGTAGTCCCCCAGCTGTTCCTCGTAACGCAGCACGGCAATCTGTTTATCATAGTTGAATCTGTACAACAGAATCTGGAAGCTTTTAGCCGAAAAGTCGTAGTGCAGCGACGTTGGATAGAAGAAGGACTTTTCCCCGGTACCGACCTCGATGACCTCGGCGCTGGTATTTCCCCCGTTGAAGCGATCGGTGATGAATATAACTCGCTGGAAACCTCTGGCGAAAAGTGTCTGTAATGCAGAGAGGTCGACGTTGAAAAAGGTATAACGCTCCCGCAATTCGTCGACGTAAGACCGAATCGTCGCGATCCGGGCGGTCTGGTCCGTCTCCGGAGGAATTTCAGGCTCTCTGAGCCGAAAAACCTTCGTCTTCCCGCGCTGTGTGTCCCAGGCCAGGAGATACAGCCGGTGCCTTTCCCTGCTCAGATCCCCGGTCGTTGCCAGAGAAAACGCCTTCTCCAGGCCGGTTTGCCCCTCCCCTTGGAGCATCGAGTAAGAGCCGTCGATGCATATCGCCGAACGGTTGGGCGTGAATCTCACGATCTGAGCCAAAAACACAGCAAGGACCAGGGCCAGGATCAGATCGAAGAGCACATCGTGGTAGATCTGAAAGGTGCGCAACAAGAAGTCCAGGAGTTTTTCGTCTTCGAAGGAGCGAAGAAAGGTATGGGAGTAGATGACGCGCCGGCGACGTTTCAAGCGAACGATCAGGATCAGCAGGATCGGAATCAGAAGAAAGAAAAAGTAGCTGAAGAAGTTAAACATACAGAGACTCCAACAGCTGCCAATAGAACGGCACCCGGTCCGCGGAAGCGGTAATGCGGTAGTAGTGATAATCCTTGATTCGTCTGTCGAAACGAGAGAGAAACTCCTGCTCCAGGTGCAGTATGCGGCGGCGATTGAGCGGGTTGTAGGACAGCAGAAGGCGCTTTTCCAGCTCCCTGTCCTCGATCTCCAGTTCAGCGAAAGGCAGATCGAGCTCCTCGATGGCGGTGTAGAAATGCAGCACGAAGCACCTGCGGAACAGGGAGAGGGTGTCCGGATGCAGCTTTCTGTCAAACAGATCGGAAAACAGCAGTATCGTGCTGGGTTTGTAGCGGCTGCCCACGGATTTCAATACCGAGACGAGATCGGTTTCCTGCGCGAAGTCCAGGCGCTCGAGGAAAGCGATAACCCGTGAGATATTCCTCTCATCTTTGACGTTCATACAGGTTTCCACCAGCCGGTGGTTAAAAGAGACAAGATTGATGGTGAAATGAAGCTTTAGGAAGATATAGGCGATGGAGGCGATGAAGCTCCTGTAGTAGTCCAGATCGAAGATGTTCAAAGAGGCGGAGGTATCGACCAGCAGGTAGAAACGCTCGTTCTCCTCTTCGAAGAACTCTTTTATATAGTAGCGGTCGGTACGTCCGTAGAGCTTCCAGTCGATCTGGCGAAGATCGTCGTAGGGCTGATATTCCCTCAAGTTTTTCAAATCGTAGGAGGTCCCCTTCTTCTTGAAGATGGGATTCTCGCTCTTCACGTACACGGGGTATTTGGAGCGAATGCTCTTCTTGGAGAACAGTCGGCTTACGGCTTCGCATTCCTTGTCGACGGCAATCATATTCTCGGTTTGTACCTCTTCTCCAGATCCAGTACCACCGTCTGCAGGAGCTTTCCCACCTCAAGCTTTTCAGCTTCGGCGTCGAAGTTCAGGATTATCCGATGATTCAGCACGTCGTAGGCCAGCTCTTCGATGTCCTCGAAGGAGACGTTGATGCGGTTCTCCAACAGCGCCTTCCATTTGGCGGCGCGCAGCAGGTAGATGCCGGCTCGGGGGGAAGCCCCGTAGAGCACGAATTGTTTGACCGCCGGGATGTTGGAATGAAGCGGATGGGTGGAGACCACCAGCCGGGTGATGTAGTTCTTGATGTCATCGATAACTATGACCTCATCTTCCAGCTCCTTGAGCTCTTTCCAGACCTTCGCGGTTTCTTTCTTCTCGGGATGAACGATGCGGTCGGGGAACTCATTGGTGTTGATGATCTGCTTGAGCTGCAGAAAATCCGGGTAGTGAAAGTACAGCTTCATGAGGAAACGGTCGATCTGAGCTTCGGGAAGCGGATAGGTGCCCTCCAGTTCGATCGGATTCTGAGTGGCGATCACCATGAAGGGGGAGGGCAGGGGATGCTCGGTGCCCAGGAAGGTGATCCGTTTTTCCTCCATGGCCTCGAGGAAGGCGGATTGAGTCTTGGGGGTGGCCCTGTTGATCTCATCACCCAGCACGATATTGGCGAAAATCGGACCCTTGAAGAACTCGAACGAACGCCCTCCCGCCTCCGACTGCTGCAATATGTTCGAGCCGATTATATCCAGAGGCATCAGATCCGGAGTGAACTGGATACGGGAGTACCTCAAGTCCAGCAGTTCGGCGAAAGACTTGACCATGCTAGTCTTCCCTACCCCCGGCGGGCCTTCCAGCAGGATGTTGCCGCCGATCATCAGGGATATGAAGAGTCTCTTCACGATTTCCCCGCAGCCCACGATCCTGTTGTTCAAGAAGCCGGAAAAGTCGCTGTAGAAGTGCAGGAGCCCGTTCATTTTGGATTCCAGCATGCTTGCATACTCCTTTCGATGATTTTCACGAGTACCCTCCGATACAGGAGAAAGAGAATGAAAAGGTTGACGACCCCGAACAGATAAATCACAACTTCCGGCAGCCTGAAGGACAGATAGTTCAGAGCGAGGTGATAGAGCACGCAGATGATGAAAGACGAAGCCACCCTGAGGGGCTTGCCGGAAAGAAAACCGAGGGCGTAGAGCAAGGCGGTATTCAGATGGATCGGATAGGAATACAGCAGCCTCTTGTATATCGAGCTGGTCGGAAAGCTGAAATAGTACAGGATATTTTCTGTGAGCCCGAAGGCCGTGATGCAGAGAAGGGGGAAAAGCAGCGGCGTTGGCGGCCCGAAGTCGGGATCTGTCCCTCGAGGAAACAGGATGTTTCTCCAGATCCTGGATTTGGAGCCGAGCACGGCAAGGACAAATAAGGTGGCTTTGGCAGTCTCTTCGAGCAATGCATTCAACGCCATGGGGCCCCGGATGATCCCCTCCACCAGGCGCAGGAGGAAAAACAGGGCCGCCCCCAGCGGCAGGGCAATGGCCGCCGTCACGATAGCGGATCCGTGCTCTGAAGCTCTAGAAACGTTCACGCAGCAACTCCAGGTACCGTTCCCGTATCGCGTCGAACAGGGGATTGAAGGTGATCCGCAGATTATCCGATTGCTGAAAATCCGAAAAAATCGTGCTCAAATAGGTCTGTTTGCGGCTTTCGGCAGTCATGCCCCCCGGAGACAGCTCCTCATTTCCCCGGGCCGCAATCTCTTCGGGTATCGCCGTGTACTCCCGCAGGGGTGATTCTCTGAAGGTCCGGCCCACGTCGCCGGATCCCGCTTCCGACCCGCTGCCTTCCCTGCCCGTCTCTCGCCCTTCATCCCCGGCGATCCCCGACATGTTCTCCCCGGCTTCCTCCGATTCGGAACCGGGGATTTGGTACCTCCACTCTGTTTCACTCTGTTCGGTAGGCCGGTCGCTCTCCTCTATCAGATCTTCGGGGCTCAGGCGGTCTATCCTGTCCTTGGCTGCCATCGGCCCATCCTCGAGCAACTCCTCCAGCGTTTCCTCTTCCGGCGTCCTGCCGGTTCTTTGTTCCCCGGTTTCACCACCCGGAGTCGGCCGAAGCTCCTCGGCTTCGGAGGAACCGTATGCACCGGCATCGTCGACGGGCAGCTCGGCAACCGCTTGTTCCAGAGTTTCTCGCTCTATCAGTCTGTTTTTGATTTCCCGAGCGGAAAAGGTCGTTGTGAAATCACGAAGGGTGATGACAGAGATCCCCTGCAGCAACAAGAATGCGAACCCGCACAGACCCAGCAGGTACAAATTCCCCCGAAACAAACGGAAGGGCAAAACCCGCTCGTTCTTTTTTCGTTCCAGATGCGCTTCTACCCGCTGCCGCATGAAGGTGCGGTGTTCGGTCGACGGGGTGTGCAGGTACGACTCGACCAAACAGCGATCATCTATGGAACGGACCAGCCGGCGGAGGGTGGTTCGTTCCATCCCCAGAAACAGGAACAGGGGCAGCAGGGACAGACTGAAAAACAGCAGCAGATGAAAGATAAACAGGGATGAATTGGTAAGAATCACCACCGCAAGCAGGAGAAAATAGATCGTAAGATTGACCGAAATATAGGCGACGGTGCTATTGATCAGCCGGGTTCGCAGGTGTCGTTTCAGGAAGTAGCTCAGTACGGAATCGAGCACCGGTTTATCCATTCTTCTTGAGGCTCCTACGGTACCATAGGATCAACCCTGCCAGGATCGACAGGGACAGGAAAAAGAGGATGTTCTGCCCCAGCAAAAAGACTGCCCAGAGGAGGGCCACGGCCAACGCCGTCAGGAGACGCGGGATTGATGCTGCCGCTCTGGATCTGTAGGTTTCGATCACCAAAGATATCAGGAAATAGAAGAATACCGCCAGGGCGCCGCGCAGGATCAGCAGGTACGCTTCCCCCACGGTCAATCCGCAGAGCGAGTAGAGCGCTACGAACAGGGCGGGGATGGTGAGGATCAATACAGCCAGGAGCTCGAGGGCGGTGAACGGCAACAGATAGCACAGCAGAAGCAGGGCCAGGAGAACCAAAAGGATCACAGGGGTCGGGCCGTAGTCTCGAGGCGATGACCACCAGTTCGGTGCGACAAAAATCAGCAGCACCACTGCAGGCAGGATCGCCAAAATCCGTTTAGTCCGGCTCATGAAGACTCCAGTATCGCAGCGGATTGACGTATCTCACGACATACCCGTCCGCCCGCCTCTCGATTTTCGGGAGCTGATTGAATTTGACGGAAGACGGGTCCGTGAAAAACGTCAGAGGGACTTGTTTCGCGTTCGAGCGGATCAATCCATAGGTCAGGCGCCACATTGCCGGATCGAAGTCGGTTGGAACGAATCGCAGCTCTACGATCGAAGGGGGCAGCAGGCCGGCAATCGGCGTTGTCCCTTTCTCATCCGTCGCTTTTCGAACAATTTCGATCCTGCCTCCCTCCAGATGAGTCGGGTTGAGCTGCAGCTGAAGTGATTTGTCCGGAATGGGGGCAAAGCAGGACAGGCCAACAAAACCGGCGAAAAGAACCGCAAGCGGCAACAGGAGCGCGGTTGATCGTTTGAACAATGCGACCAGGATCAGCGCGGGCAGGTAGAAGCCGAGGAGCACCAGCCTGTAGAATGGGGTGACTCTGTCGAGGATATACCGCCGCTCCAAAGAAGCCGCAATATCCTCGATCCTCGCATCCTCGAAGCGGAGGGTTTGATTCCGGGCTGCGGGAATGCCGTAGAAATCGCTCCCGGCGATCAGATCGTAGTAGCGCTTTTTAAAGCTCGCGAAACTCTCTCTTTGCCTTTGCAGGGTCTCCACAAGGGAAGCCGGGTCCAGGGAATCGAGAAGCAGAAGTGATGCGCGCAGAGGATCCGGCTTTTCCGGGGCGGGAAGTTGATCCACCCCCAACGACGCCCTGGCCGTGATTACGTGAATCCCCCGTTCCAGAAGCTCTCCGACATCCCTGCCATGAATTACAAAATCCGGCGCAGCTTGAAGAACAAGAATATCTCCCGCTCTTAGATGTTCGGCGGTGGTGGTGGTGCGGTAGCCGGGCAGCGGCGGCAGAATCCGTCCAACGCCCGGGAAAACGGTGACGCGGTACGGGTTGAAATTTGTAGCATAGTCAAACAACACCGGATCCGTGGCCGCAGAGGCTACCTCTACCTGCACATTTTGGATCGAATCGTCGAAATAGAGGAAGCAGTCGAGCACATGCGGTAGGTTTATATCCTCGGCGCTGAACAGCGGTACTTCCTCTCCATACAGGGTTCTTCCCGTGATCGTTACCCGGGTGTTTCCAAACTCCGGGAGGTCAGTGACCATCATCTTGTTGATGCGGAAGGGCTGCAGTTCTGAGTTAAGGAACACCGACTGGGATTCGACAGCGGTGGAGCCGACCAACAGCAGCAGGACGGCGAGCACTGCTTTCATCCTCCTCCCCCTCCCGGCTTCCTGACGGACTGCCTGGAGAGCAGCGTTACCACAATCGAGGTGAGGAAAAAAATGATCAGATAGAGCCTGCCTGCAGGCAAAGCTCTGAAAAAAAGAGTTTTATACGCCTGCAGTGCGATCCGTGAATCGGTGGTTTCTCCTTCCATGTTCCCGTTGAAGTACAGCGGGAAGCGGACGAAGGGCGCACCCCGACTGAGGAGTATCGCCGTATACCGACCGGGCCGAGAGAGAGGCACGCTGGTGCTGTACGTTAACAAACTCCCCGGCTCGAGCGCGTGCTCTCCCAGCAGTCGATTGTCTGCATAGAGGGACAATACCGGATCGACCAGCTGTTCTCCGTTCACCGTCAGAGAGATATTTCTGTGGGACTCTGCCACGCGAATGCTGATCCTGTTCTTCTGTAGAATCGAATCAAAGGCTCTCTGCAGCGTTCGGACCACCGCGATGTTGGAGAGGAAATCTTCCGTATAGTAACCGTACAGGTCGGAAAGCAGCATCATCACCAGCTGGCGATCCCTCTTTTCCATGATCAGCAGCGGGTCGTCGTACTGGTTTTTATAGAGAAGGATGCGCTGCGGTTTGGGAGTGTACAGGCTCATTCCCGTTACCTGGCTGATCACGGTATCCGTGAAATCGGAGACGGGGAAGAGGTCCTCGCCGAAGCTCGCGCGGGCTATCTCGCGACGATCTTGGAAGATAAGAGAGGGGATCTCCGCCAGATCGTTGACTCTATAGAAGTTGCCGCCGCTCTTTAGCGCCAATCTGGTCAGCAGGCCGGCATTTATCTCTTCGCCGACGGCCAGGGTGGATATGGTGATATCTTCAAGCTGGGCCTGATCGATCAGCGAATCGAAATCTCCCTCCTTGGTCTTCCCGTCGGTAAGGATGATGACATGCCGCTGAGGCATAGGCAAATCCACAAGTCGGTTCAGTCCTTCCTCCAAGGCGGCAAACAGATCGGTTCCGCCTTGAGCGACCAGAGGGGCCAGCTGTACTTCGGAGTCGAGATTTTTCCGTTCTTCGAAATCGTGAAGAAAACGGAACTGGTCCCAGAAGGTTAGAATGCTGATGCGATCCGTATCTTTGAGATTCTTTATCAGCTCCAGGGTCGAGACCTTTGCCAGAGACAGTTTTTTCCCGCTCATGCTGGCCGAGATGTCCAGGACGATCAGAATTCCCATGTCCGGCAGGTACTTCAGAGATCGCGGCGCCAGCTCGACAGGGAGAATTTCTTCGATCTCGGGATTATCCCCCCTGCTGCCGAAGGAGGGGGAATCGCTGACAAACAGCAGGGAGGTCGACCTGTCCTCATAGATGCTTCGCAGAATGCCGCTCAGCTGGGGATCGATGCTCTGAAGGGGAATACCGTCAAAAACCAAAAGCGGATATTCCAAGAGGTTTTCATGCATGGTTTGGGAGAGGGGAATTTTCTTTACCGAGTACAGGCCCTCGAGAAAAGAGACATTTCCTCCCCTGTGGCTGACCATCAGCAGCTGTGGATCCTCGTCGCTTCGAGAGAGGATTTGTAGCTGCCTTCGCAGAACTGTGCCCCGGCCTCTGATTTCCACCTCCAGAATCGTGTCGCCCTCGGCGGGCAGGGAGGTGATGTAGTGCCGGCCTTCGGCCAATACCCCGGGCTCGATCCGGCTGAGCAGCTTATCGTTCCTGTGCACCTCGATCGCCTCATAGCCCTGTATGGCCGTCGAGAACAGCAGGTCGAAGTCCAGGTCAATTTCCCGGGATCCAAAGGTGTAGGCGTAGGCGAGGAGCAGAGGATCCTCGGACCGGGAGATCACATCGATTTCAACCGGCAGTCCATATTCGCTCTGAAGCCGGTTGGCCGCGGCAATATCCCTTGAATCAGGAGGAACGCTGAAAACGAGCCTAACTTTTTTGAGCGCCGGTGTGCTCTTGACAATGGAGTCGGTGTAATTTTCCAGGAGTACAGACTCCTCTCCCCGATATTCGTCCAGGTATTCGACCAGCCTGTCCGGCGTCGGAAAATCCTGTTTGCGCAAGCTTCGCATCACGCCGCCGACGAGAAGACGGACCCGCCGGTACTTGTGGAGATAGGAAAACACGGATCGGGAATCCAGGTTGTCATCGTAGGGTATAATCACCGTGTGGGGGAGAACCACCGCGGGGACAAATACGGGCACACGGAAGAGAAAAAAAAACAGGAAAATCATAGGCAGAACGTAGAGGAAATACCGTTTCATGCTCGGTCTGTCAATGAATATACACGAAGAGATCGGCTTGGAACACAAGGGGTTGAGCCCGGCGTTGCCGGATTTTTGCTTGACTTATTCGGGAAAACCGTTGATTATGTATGATTGGACGCAGCGTAGCTGCATGACTACAAATTCATACAGATCTTTTAAAGGAGGATCTATGAAAAAACTCATTCTATTACTTTTCGTTCTCGCAGTTTCCCTTGCCCTTATCGGACTGGTTAGCTGTAAGAAGGCGGGAGTAGCCAAGGAGGAGGTCGTGTTCCGGGTCTCCAGTGGCGCCGAACCACCTACCCTGGATCCGTCCTTGAGCGAGGACACAACTTCACACACGATCCTGCTGGGATTGTTTGAAGGTCTCCTGATTCATGATCCCAAGACCAACGACGGGATTCCCGGCATGGCCGAGAGCTGGACGGTCAGCTCCGACCAGACGGTCTACACCTTCAAACTCCGCAAGGCCACCTGGAGCGACGGTGTTAAAATTACAGCCCAGACCTTCGTCGATTCCTGGCTGCGGACCCTGAACCCGGAAACCGCCTCCCCCTATGCCTGGCTGATGGGCATGGCGGTAGAAGGCGCCGATGCCTACAACTCCGGTGAAGCCGGTCCTGAGGCCGTGAAGATCCGCGCCGTTGATGACTACACCTTCGAGGTCACCATGGTCGGTCCTCTTCCTTATGTGACCAGCATGCTGCCCCACACTGTATTCGCGGTCCTGCCGATGCATGTGATCGAGAAGCACGGCCAGGACTGGATTCTGCCGGGCAACATGGTCTCCAACGGACCATTCGTGCTGGAAACCTGGAAACCCCAGGAAATCCTGACCGTGGTGCGCAATCCCAAGTACTACGATGCGGACAAAGTAAAACTCGACCGCATAGAGTACTATCCCAGCGACGACAACAACACCCGTCTGAACATGTACCTGGCCGGAGAGGTCGACTTCATGGACGACGGGATTCCGACGGACCAGATCGATTCTCTGAAGACCCGGGATGACTTTCACGTCGTGCCTTCACTGGCCACCTACTTCTATGAATTCAACCACACCAAGCCGCCCTTCAACAATGTCAAGCTGCGCAAAGCATTGGCCATGGCCATCGACAAGCAGACCCTGGTGGACCGGGTTTCCAAAGGCGGTCAGGTTCCCGCCGATGTGGTTGTCCCCAACATGGCCAACTACACCAGCCCCAAAGGCAATGGCTACAATGTCGAGATGGCCCGACAGCTTCTGGCTGAGGCAGGCTATCCGGGCGGTAAGGGATTCCCCAACGTGACGATTCTCTACAACACTTCGGAAGGTCACAAGAAGATCGCCGAGTACGTCCAGCAGCAGTGGGAGGAAAACCTGGGCATCTCGATGTCCATCGAGAACGCCGAATGGAAGACGGTTCTGGCCCGCGGCAAGGAACAGGACTTCCAGGTACTGCGCATGGGCTGGATCGGTGACTACATCGACCCCAACACCTTCCTCGAGCTATTCCAGACCGATGCCGGACAGAACTACGGCAAGTACTCCAACCCCGAATTCGACAAGCTGATCCAGGAAGCGGCCCGAATGTCTCCAGGACCGGAGCGTATGGCCAAGCTCGCCAAAGCCGAAGAGATCTTCATTTCCCAGGATCAGGGCATCATCCCGATTTACTTCTACACCAACATGGACCTGATCGACACCAGCGTCTGGGGTGGCTGGAATCCTACCATCCTGGACTGGCAGCCGCCCAAATTTATCTACAAGAAGTAGTAATTGCTGTCTAGATCGAACGCCGGGGGAGCCGTGTAACAACGGCTCCCTCTTTTTGTCTTGCCACGAATCACCATCGATTTTATAATGAATCCCGCCTTGTGAACTGCAGGAGATAATAGTGACAAAATTCATCATCCGCCGCTTCATCGGACTGTTCCCGACGCTGTTCGTCATTATTACCATGAGCTTTTTCATCGTGAGAATCGCTCCCGGGGGACCCTTCGACAGGGAAAAGAGGCTTCCACCGGAGATACTTCGAAACATCGAAAAGAAGTATCACCTTGACGAACCATTGCTGAAGCAGTACGGACGATATTTGCTCGATATTCTTCGTGGAGATCTTGGGCCTTCCTTTGCCTATCCGGATCATGATGTAAATTTCTTCATCTTCAACAGTCTCCCCAAATCAATGATCCTGGGAAGCATCGCCCTGGGGATAGCGGTCGTCATCGGGGTGGGCGTGGGGATGATTTCTTCTGTGCGGCAAAATACCTGGGTGGACTACACTGCAATGTCCTTCGCGGTGATCGGCATTACGGTGCCTCTGTTCGTTGTCGGGCCCGTGCTGATGTTTTTTTTCGCCTTGAAGCTGGATTGGCTGCCCACTTCGGGGTGGATTACCGGCCAGCACGGGTGGGTGACGATCATCATGCCGGTCATAACCCTTTCCTTCCCCTACTTCGCCTACAATGCCAGGTTGTCGAGGGCCAGTATTCTCGAGGTCCTTCGTTCCGACTATGTGCGCACCGCTCGAGCCAAGGGATTGCGGGAGATTGTGATCATGTTCAAGCACGTCCTGAAAGGAGCCCTGCTTCCCGTTGTCAGCTACCTGGGACCCGCCTTCGCCGGTATTATCACCGGCTCGGTCGTCGTCGAAAGGATTTTCAGAGTACCCGGCTTGGGACAGTTCTTCGTTCAGGCTGCCTTCAATCGGGACTACACCCTGCTCATGGGTACGGTAATCGTCTATTCGGTGATTCTCATCATCATGAATTTTTTCGTCGACATTATATACGGATTCCTGGATCCCCGGATTTCCTACAGCTAGAGGTGAAGGAAGTGGATACGGCAATCAAAGAAAGTAAAGATACCTACCTCAGCGAGCTCAACCAGCCGATCAAGGGTGTGAGTCTCTGGAAGGACGCCTGGCGGCGCCTGAAAAAGAACAAGATGGCCATGTTCGGGCTGGTCGTGGTCATCATCTATGCAATCCTTTCAATTACAGCGCCGATCCTTCCGATTTATTCCTACAAGTATCAGGTGATCGAACATCAGTATCTGCCTCCTTCCCTGACAAAAAAAGCCGGAGAGCTGATGATCGAAAGGGAGGAGACGCTTTTGCTCGCCATGGCCGAAAAGATGGGCCGCAACGAGCTCAATGATCAGGAGCGGGAAAAATTGTCTGAGCTCAAAGCGAGAACTGCTACGGAGACCAGGAAAATCAGCGGCAAGGTCGTGAAGGTCCATGACAGGCGCTATATCCTTGGAACCGACTCTCTGGGTCGGGACCTGCTGGCCCGGATCATCTACGGTGGTCAGGTTTCGATTGCCATCGGTGTCATCGGCACCATCACCTCCGTGTTCATCGGCATCATCATCGGAGCCTTGGCGGGATATCTCGGAGGCAGGGTGGACTACATCATCACCCGCATCATCGACGTGATGTACGGTCTACCCTATATGATGCTGGTCATTATCCTGATGGCTCTGTTCGGCAGGAATATCCTCAATCTCTTCTTCGCCCTGGCCATTGTCAGCTGGCTGACCGTGGCCCGGGTCGTGCGGGGGCAGATCATATCTCTGAAAAATTCGGAGTTTGTCGAGGCGGCTCGAAGCATAGGTTCCAGCACGGGCAGGATCGTATTCCGACACCTCGTGCCGAATACCCTGGGGGTGATCGTGGTCTTCTCAACCCTCAGCATCCCGTCCTTCATTATGCTCGAATCGTTTCTCTCCTTTCTAGGGTTGGGCGTTCAAGCCCCCTTCGCCTCCTGGGGATCCCTGGTCAGCGACGGGGTGGAGGGGATGAATCTCTACCCCTGGCGGCTGTTCTTTCCGGCGATCGTCATGGTCGTTTTCCTCTTCGCCATGAACTTCCTGGGAGACGGGTTGCGGGACGCCCTCGATCCTAAGAGCAAGAACAAGTTATAACAGCCAAAGGAGTGAAGGTGCAAACCATGAACAATGATCTGGTACTGCAGGTGACGGATCTGCGCACGTACTTCAACACCGACGATGGCGTGGTGAAGGCGGTCGATGGTGTATCCTTCGCACTGCGTACGGGGGAGACCCTCGGCCTGGTGGGTGAATCGGGATGCGGAAAGTCCGTCTCCTGTCTCTCGGTGATGAAGCTAATTCCCTCGCCGCCGGGACGGATCATGTCCGGTCAGGCCCTGCTTCGGGGAAAGAACATCTTTGATTTGTCTGCCGACAGGATTAGGCAGATCCGCGGCGGAAAGATTTCGATGATCTTTCAGGATCCGATGACCTCCCTCAATCCTTTTTTGCGCATTTCCACCCAGATGATCGAAACGATTCAGCTGCATCAGGGTACGGACAAGATGCAGGCCAAGGACAAGGCCATCGATATGCTGCGACTGGTCGGCATCCCCAATCCCGGAAAGCGGGTCGACGACTATCCCCATCAGTTTTCCGGGGGCATGCGCCAGAGGGTCATGATCGGCATGGCCTTGAGCTGCAACCCGGAGGTGCTGATCGCCGATGAGCCGAGCACCGCCCTCGATGTTACGATTCAGGCTCAGATCCTCGAGATCATCAAAAATCTCAGCGTAGAGTTTGGCACCGCGGTGATTCTCATCACCCACGATCTGGGTGTGGTGGCGGGGATGTGCGACAACATCTGCGTCATGTACGCGGGCAGGATCGTGGAAAAGGCAAAGGTGGATGATCTGTACCAGGATCCGAAACACCCCTATACTCAAGGGCTGATCAAGTCCGTGCCTCGCCTGGACAAGCCGGGCAAGCAGAGGTTGTACTCTATCGAAGGACAGCCCCCCAATCTGATCGATCTGCCCGATGTCTGCACCTTTTATCCACGCTGCGAGTACGCCATGGATATCTGCCGGCAGAAGTATCCTCCGGAGTTTGTTACCGACGGGAGAGCCGTTCGCTGCTGGTTGTACAAGGAGGAGAAGTAAGTGTCGACAAACAACATCCTGCTCGAGGTCAAGAACCTCAAGATGCACTTTCCCATCGAAGAGGGATTGCTGTTCAAGCGTCAGGTCGGGGCTATCAGGGCGGTAGACGGGATTAATTTCAGCATCTGCCGGGGCGAGACCATGGGTCTGGTGGGTGAGTCGGGATGCGGTAAATCGACGACGGCCCGCTGCATCGCCCAGCTGCACAAGCCGACCGGCGGAGAGGTGAACTTCGAGGGAAAGGATCTCTGCAGAGCTCGCAAGCAGGAAATGCTCAAAGCCAGGATGGATCTGCAGATGGTCTTTCAGGATCCCTACGCCTCCCTCAATCCGCGGATGACCGCCGGGGCGATCATCGGTGAGCCTCTGCTGATCTATTCCAAAAGGGGGATCCTGAACTACACCAAGAAGGACATCCAGAAGCGGGTCGAGGAGCTGATGGAAAAGGTCGGCCTGTCCCGCTACTTCGTCAACCGCTACCCCCACGAGTTCTCGGGGGGACAGAGGCAGAGAATCGGGGTGGCCCGGGCGCTGGCTTTGAATCCAAAGCTCATTCTGGCGGATGAACCGATCAGCGCTCTGGATGTCTCGATCCAAAGTCAGATCCTCAACCTCCTCAACGACCTTCAGGAAGAGTTCAATCTAACCTACCTGTTCATTGCCCACGATCTGGCGGTTATCGAGCATATATCCAACCGGGTCGCCGTGATGTATCTGGGGGTGATCGTGGAGATAGCCGATTCAAAGGTCTTGTACAAGAGACCGATGCACCCCTACACCAAGGCCCTGCTTTCGGCGGTGCCGATACCGGATCCGGCGGTGGAGAGGCAGCGCAAGCGGATCATCCTGGAAGGAGATGTGCCCTCCCCTGATCGGGAGCGTACCGGCTGTTACTTCTACGACCGCTGTCCCAACGCCATGCCGGACAAGTGCAAGAACAATATTCCCCAGCTCAGAGAGGTGGAGGAGCACCATCAGGTCGCCTGTTTTCTCTACTTCGATCCCTAACTGTGCGCTTCGGTCCTTGTCTGTGGGGGGGGCGAACGACAGGCCGGGCCGGCTACAGCTCATCGCCGCCCATGATTTGATTCACGTACGAAATCCCGCTGTACTCTGCGATTGCCCGGGCTGTAGTTTCGACTTTCGTGCGGTGAGAGAACCTGTAGTTCTCCAACCGTAAGTTCCTGCCATCCCTGGTCTCCAGGGAAAGGGTAATGATCGGGCGGAAGGCGAGACTTCTGCCGACTTGTTGCGTCGATCCGGCCTTTCCCTTTACAAACCGGGAGACTTCGATCCTGTCCAGATCTTCAAATCCGTACACCTTGCTGCCGTGGATCGCGATCAGGCCGTTTTCGTGTATCACCCGGCCCTCTGCCTTGTCGAAGATCCAGCACTCGTGGTAGGCGGCGCCCAGAAGCGAGATCAGACAGATGATCAGGGGGATGGTGTTCTCCCGGATGAAGATGCTCCCCCCGCCCTCCTCCCGGGTCACCAGGAGGGAGATGAGGATCAGCAGCCCGATGACGAGGAGCAGGAGTTTGTACCCAACCGGGATCGTGAACACCAGGCGGCCGTCGGGACGATGCTTCAGTTGCAGACGAAAGCCTATCATGATTCCTCCCCTGTATAGCAGATCCCGTTCCCCTTGCCAAGGTTGAGATAATTAATAATAATGGGGCGAACCAAATTGTGGAGGTTTTCACGAATGGCGGAAGCTAAGAAACAGAAGCTGATACAGTGGCAGCTTCCCATGAAGCGGGTCCTCTATGCTCTGATCCCCGCCGTCATCGCTTCTATATATTTCTTCGGCTGGAGGGCTCTGGTCATCCTGGCGATCGTCAATGTGGTCGGATTTCTCACCGAGTTCATCTTCTTGAGACACCGCAAAGAGCCGGTTACCTCCGCGGTATTCGTCAGCTGCTTCATCCTGGCCCTGTCCCTGCCCCCGACCATCCCCTACTGGATGGCTGCGCTGGGAGCCCTGGTGGGAATACTCTTCGGCAAGATGGCCTTCGGCGGCTTCGGGAGGAACGTGTTCAATCCCGCCATGGTGGGCCGGGCCTTTCTCTACATCAGCTTCGGCGGACAGCTGACAGCCTCCTGGGCCAACCCCTTCTTCGGAATTCCGGGGGGATTTGCCCGCTACCAGGCGGCGGCCGCCGACATCATCGGCCAGGCCACACCCCTGGTGCACTTGGGTGAGGGCCTCAAAACGGCCTGGCTGAACCTGTTTCTGGGTAATGTACCCGGAAGCCTGGGGGAGACCAGCGCGATCCTTCTGATCCTCGGTGGGCTGTACATCGTCTGGAAGAAGGCGGCGGCCTGGCAGATCGTGGTCGGCGGTTTTACCGGATTTCTGGTCACCCAGACCGCCTTCTGGCTGACCGGGCTGTCCGCGGCGGGTAACCCGCTGTACGCCCTGTTTGCCGGCAGCTTCATCTTCGGGGTGTTTTTCGTGATCACCGAACCGGTGTCCGCCTCCCAGACAACGAATCCGGGGCGCTGGATCTACGGCATCTTCTTCGGGATCATGGTGGTCGTGATCCGGACCTTCAGCGCCTGGCCGGCTGCTGTGATGTTCGCCACCCTGCTGGCAAATATGTTCGCGCCCCTTCTGGACTACTGGATGAAACAGCGCAAGCAGAAGAGAGTGGCAGCATGAGCGAGGCCAAAAAACCGAACAAACTGCGGCGCAGCCTGTTCACGATCTTTTTCATGTTCGCCGTAACCCTTGTTTTTATCGCCGCGCTCTCCCTGATCTACGTCCTGACCCGGGACACGATTCGACTCAACGAGTCCCTGGTTCTGAAGCGGGCGGTGCTGTACGTTGCCGGCCTGGAAGTGCCCCAGACCGGTATTGAAGCGGATGCCCTGTACCAGGAACGCGTGAAGGAGGTGAAGGACCAGGGGGGAAGCGTTCTCTATTATGAGATCCTCGATTCCCCCGGTGGAGCGGTGCAAAGCTACGTCGTACCGGTCCTGGGGGCCGGGCTCTGGGGTGAGATCGGATCGGTGGTGGGCGTGGAAAAGGATCTGAAGACCCTCACCGGAATCGAGTTCATCAAACAGAACGAGACCCCGGGTCTGGGCGGACGGATCACCGAGAGCTGGTTCAAGGAACAGTTTCGGGGCAAACGCTGGCCCCTGTCGGTGGTCCCGGAAGGGGATCCGGCCGGTGATCAGGAGTTCCAGGCCATCACCGGTGCCACCAATACCACCAACGGAATCAGGGATATTCTGAACAACCGTCTAGCCAGGGCCGAACAGGCCATCCAGGCGTCCCAGTAGGAGAGGTTATGAAGTCCTATAAGTTCAGACAGGTTTTCAAGGAGAATGTCGGGATCAACAATCCCGTATTCGTTCAGATATTGGGGATCTGCTCCACGCTGGCAGTCACCAACGTGTTGAAGAACACCGTGGTCATGTGCGCGGGGCTCGTATTCGTGACCGGGCTGTCCAACCTGACGGTCAGCATTCTGCGCAAGTACATTCCCGGTCGCATCCGCATGATGGTGGAAACGTTGATCATCGCCGCCTACGTGATCATCGTGGATGTGGTGCTGAAGGCCTTCATCCCCGATATCTCACGGCAGTTAGGACCGTACGTCGGCCTGATCATCACCAACTGCATCATCATGGGCAGGGCCGAGGCCTTCGCCCTTTCCAATCCACCGACACTGTCCCTGGTGGACGGGCTGAGCTCCGGATTGGGATACAGCTACGTGCTGCTGATCATCGCCTTCCTCAGGGAGCTGCTCGGCTCAGGTGCGATCTGGGGGTTTCGCGTGCTGGGGGACTGGTGGACCAACTGGAACATCATGATCATGGCCCCCGGAGCCTTCTTCATGCTCGCGCTGTTCATCTGGGTGGTGAAGGGCAACTTCATGAAGGAGAAGCAAACCGCCTCGGCTTCGCCCCAGGCCGTATCTGCGGGTTCGCCTCAACCCGCATCGGCGGGAGGTAAGTCATGACGGAAGGGTTGTTCGCCTTCGGCGTGTTCTTCGCCGCGATCTTCACCAACAATATCCTTTTGACCAACTACCTGGGGATGTGCTCGTTCCTGGCCGTCTCCAAGGAGCTCAAGACCTCCTTCGGCCTGGGAATGGCGGTCGTCTTCGTGATGACCTGCACAAGCGTGATCAACTGGTTGATCTACTACTACGTTCTGGTACCCTACGACATCGTGTACCTGCGCTTCATCGCCTTCATCATCGTCATCGCCGCCTTCGTTCAGCTGGTAGAGATGGTGATCGAGCGTCTCTCCGATGCCCTGTACGCAGCCCTCGGCATCTTTCTTCCTCTGATCACGGTGAACTGTGCGATCCTCGGCGCCAGCCTGTTCATGGTGATCCGGGAATACACCTTTCTCTCCGGGCTGGCCTTCGGAGCGGGCAGCGGCATCGGCTGGGCCGTCGCGATCATCGCCATGGCGGGGATCCGAGCCAAACTGAACGTCCGGTCCAAGGTCCCCTTCGGGCTGACAGGGGCCGGGATTACGCTGATCATCGCCGGCATCATGGCCCTGGCCTTCATGGGCTTCGCCGGGATGATCACCATCACCTAGAACCTGAAGAGGGGTTTTCATGCTGAGCTCATTCTTGATAGCGGTTATCGCGATGTGCGGATTGGCCACCTTCCTGGCGTTGCTCATGGTGATCGCCGACCTGACAGTCGGCAACTACGGGGAGGTGAAGATCACCATCAATGACGAGACGGAAATGACGGTAGAGGGCGGCAAGCCTCTCTTGTCGACCCTGATGGGGGAGAAGCTGTTTATCCCCTCGGCTTGCGGCGGGCGGGGCTCCTGCGGGTTCTGCAAGGTCAAGGTCGTCTCCGATATCGGTGACTACGTGGCAACCGAGCTGCCCTGGATCACCGAGGAAGAGAAGAAGGAGAATATCCGCCTCTCCTGTCAGATCAAGGTCAAGAAGGACCTGGCCATCCGGATCCCCGAGGAGCTGTTCAACGTCAAAGAGTACAGGACCCGGGTCGAGCGGATTCGCGATCTGACCTACGACATCAAGGAAGTGACCCTCAAGTTGATCGATCCGTCGGAGATCAAGTTCCGGGCCGGTCAGTACATCCAGTTTCAGACTCCCGAGTACGAGCTGTCCTCCGAAAGCGTGTACCGGGCCTATTCCTGCTCCTCCGTGCCTTCTCGCAAGGATATCGTAGAGCTGGAGATCCGCCTCGTCCCCAACGGGATCTGCACGACCTACGTGTTCGAGCATATAAAGGAGGGGGATGAGGTCACCATCAACGGTCCCTACGGCGAGTTCTTCCTCCGCGATACGGATGCCGAGATCGTGTTCATCGCCGGGGGATCGGGGATGGCGCCGATCAAATCGATTCTCCTGGACATGGCGGAGAAGGGGATCGACCGGAAGGCCACCTACTTCTTCGGCGCCCGGACCACCCGGGACCTGTTTCTTTTGGATGAGATGAGAGAGTTGGAGAAGCGGCTTCCCCGCTTCAGCTTCGTTCCCGCCCTGTCCGCTCCTGCAGAAGAGGACAAATGGAGCGGGGAATCGGGACTCATCACCGAGGTGCTCGACAGGCATTTGAAAGACGGAAACCATCTGGAAGCTTATCTGTGCGGCAGCCCCGGGATGATCGATGCCAGCGTAGAGGTGCTCACCAAGAAGGGATTGCAGGAGGAGCTGATCTTCTACGACAAGTTTGCATGACAGGGAAGAGAGGCGTGGAATGAAACAGACCGTACAGATGGATCGGATTCAGGAGAAGATGCAGCCCGGTGTATATACCCGGGACGGCTTTTTGGGTACGGACCGGCGAAAACTGATCGACATCCTGATCGAGGACGACGAGGCGGTCAAGCGGATGGACCTGACCCATCGGCAAATCGCCGACCGTATGATCGGTTTGAGGGACGCGGGGATGCGCGGTTTGGGCGAGTTCATCAATGTGGAACCCCACTACGAGATTCGGGTGATCAGCGTTCGGGGCAAGCTCCCCTGTCCCTTCGGCGATCCCGGCATTTTCCCGAAAACGAACACGGTGGTGCGCAACACGAAACTCGATCGGGAAGTCACTTTCACTGACATGCACATCCACATGGTCGGATCCCACGGATTCTACGAGGGCAAGGGCTCTCCGTTCCGCCTGGAGCCGGCGGAGCTGGCGGAGGTTCTCGATATCGAGCCGATCCGGGAATAGGAACGGACAGGAGGTTCGGGAGAGTGCGGCGCCGCTCTCCGCACTCTCACCGGCGCCCGATCAATACCTGATCAGCGCCCGAGGAGGCCGAAGCGCCGCATTGCTTCGATGTGGACCTTCGGCCGAGGATAGTTGTCCAGCTCCGCCGGCAGGACCCAACGCTGCTCCGCCCAGGGGTCGAGCTTTCGCTGCTCGGCAAACACAGCCACGAACAATCGAAAGCGGATCTGGAAATGGGAATAGCGGTGCCTCACCTCATTTCTGGTGTCCAGTAAGATCTCTATGGACAGCCGCGCCAGTCGCTCCTTCAGTTCCGCGCTCCGCTGCGGATAGTTCGGCAGCTCCCACAGGCCGCCGAGAAGGCCCCTGTCGGCTCGCCGGACCAGGAGAAGGGGCAGATCGTGACGCTTTAGCAGTGCCCCGAAGCTCAGACAGGATGTTTTGTCAGCGCTTCCGTCGAACCCGGTCTGCAAATCCCGGCGCAGTCGGGCCGGTACAGCCGCCGAAAGCAGCAGAAGCAGGCTCTCGGCGCGGACCGGGAGCGGCCGGGAGGAGGGTCGGGGCGGAAACTCAGCGATCCTGTTTTCCCGATACGCCCGGCAGGTGTAGCGAAGCGGACATTGGCCGCAGCGAGGCTTCGGCAGGCAAACCAGCGCACCGAGCTCCATCCAGGCCTGATTGATCCATCCGGGATGATAGTGGAGAAAACTCGCCTCTACGAAGGTTCGAGCCCGTTTTTTCAGCTGCCCGGGGTTTGCAGGTTGCGTCCCGCGTTCGGCCGCCAGCGATCCGGTACGGCCGGAACCCGCCGGGCTGCGGGCAGCCGCCCCGGCCTCGGCCAGGAGGCGGGATACGACCCGCAGCACATTCCCATCCACCACCCCCAGGGGTCTGGCGAAGGCGATGCTCAGCACGGCCGCGGCCGTGTACTCACCGATTCCCGGTAGGGAGCGCACCAGCTCTTCCGTTTCGGGAAAGCGTCCGTCCCTGCTGTCGACGATGATCCGGGCCGAGCTGTGCAGGTTTCGGGCCCGGTTGTAGTAGCCCAGCCCCTCCCAAACCTTGAGCACCTCCTCCGCCGGCGCTCGGGCCAGGGATTCGACCGTCGGGAAGCGGCTGAGCCAGCGCCGGTAGTATTCCGCCGCAGTTTCACTGCGGGTCTGCTGCAGCATCACCTCGCTGATCCAGATACGGTAGGGATCGTGCTCCTCTCTCCAGGGCATATCCCGCTTGTTCCTGAAGAACCAGACCAGCAACCGGTGACTCAGCTCGGGGAAGCGGATACCGGGAAACGGATGTTCCGAGGAGACCGGGGGATCACCCATCCTCTTCGATGATGCGGATGTGGAGCTCCTCCAGCTGGGCGGGATCCACCTCGGCCGGACAGTCGTCCATCAGGCTCTGGCCGAGGGTGTTTTTGGGAAAGGCGATCACCTCGCGGATCGATTCCTCGCCGGCCAGCAGCATAACCAGCCGGTCCAGTCCCGGAGCGATGCCTCCGTGCGGCGGGGGCCCGTAGGCAAAGGCATCCAGGAGAAATCCGAAGCGCCGCCGGGCTTCCGCTTGCGGAAGTCCCACGACGGCGAAGATGCGGCTCTGGAGCTCGGGATCGTGCACCCTGATCGAGCCGGAGGCCAGCTCCGTACCGTTGCAGACCAGATCGTACAGATCCCCCTTGACAGCTCCCGGGTCTTTTTCCAGCTCGGCGATGTAACGCTCCTGGGGCATGGTGAACAGGTGGTGGGAGGGATCCCATTTCCCCTCCTCCTCATTCCATTCGAAAAGGGGGAAGTCGATGATCCAGCAGAAGCGGAAGGCCTGCGGGTCGGACAGACCCAGATCCTTTCCCAACTGGGAACGCACCGCCCCGAGAGACAGGCAGGCCTTCTTCCACTCCGCTCCCACCAGCAGGATCAAGTCCCCCGGCGTCGCCCCCAGCCTGCCGGGGAGGTCCTGCTGCACCGTCTCGTAGAACTTGGAGATTCCCCCTTCCAGGCCGCCCTCGGTCACCTTCATCCAAGCCAGCCCTTTGGCACCATAAACCTTGGCGGTTTCTTCCAGCTCTTCGACCTGCTTCCGGGAGTATTCGCCGCACCCGGGTGCGACCAGAGCCTTCACCGCTCCGCCTTCGGCGAGCACCTGTCGGAACACCTGGAACTCCCCCCGCTCGGCCAAATCGCCAAAATCCTGCAGTTCCAACTCGAAGCGCAGATCCGGTTTATCCGAACCGTAGCGATTCATGGCCTCATCGTAAGCCAGCCGGGTAAAGGGCAGGGAAAGCTCCATATCCTTGGTTCTGCGGAAGATATTGTTCATCATGCCCTCGACCACCGAGAAAACGTCCTCCTTGCCGACGAAACTCATCTCGATATCGATCTGGGTGTGCTCGATCTGCCGATCCCCCCGGGCATCCTCGTCCCGGAAACAGTGGGCGATCTGGAAGTACCTGTCGAAACCGGAGACCATCAACAGCTGCTTATAGATCTGCGGGGATTGGGGAAGGGCGTAGAACTTGCTCTTGTGCAGCCGGGAGGGCACCAGGAAGTCGCGGGCTCCTTCGGGAGTCGAGCGTATCAGGGTGGGGGTCTCGATCTCGTAGAAGCCCTGGTCGATCAGGTACTCCCGGGCGGCGTAGGTGGCATCATTGCGAAGACGGATCTTTCGCTGCATCGAGAAGGAGCGCAGATCGAGAAACCTGTATTTGAAGCGCAGCTCCTCCCGGGCGTCGCTCGCCTCGTCGATCATGAACGGAAGGGTGGCGCAGCGGGAGAGGATGCTCACCCGCTCGACCTTGATCTCCACCTCCCCGGTGGGCATCTTGGGATTGACCATGTCCTTCGGTCGCTCGCGAACCTCCCCCTCCACGGCGATGCAGTATTCGAATTTGAGCTCGGCGGCCAAGTCTTTCAATTCCTCGGGGGCGTCCGCATCGATGACCACCTGGGTGAGGCCGTAGCGATCGCGGAGATCGATGAACTTGATAGTTCCGAAATCCCTGTGCCTGTGCACCCAACCGTTCAGAGTCACATTCTTGCCCACATCGGCCCTACGCAGTTGTCCGCAGGTGGCGGTTCGTTTCATTGCTTCCATGCCGATGAATCTACCATTGGAGCGAAGGGAAAGACAAGGTGAGGGGTCTGCCGACTTAGGCTTTTTTCGTTGACAGGATCGCAGGTATTTTCTATGCTTCAGCCGGTTTTATGAGACCGAAACACGGGGCTCTTTTACCTGCTGCAATTTGCTGCATCCTCCTGTTTGCTCCGGCTCTTTCCGCCCAGCAGCCGGGCTCCGAGCTCACTCCCTCGCCGGCCGATCATTCCCAGACCCTTCGCGTGGCCGCCGTCCAGCTCAAGATTCAGCAATCCGATCTGCGTTCCTTCGCAGCTTTTCATTCCCGCATCGAAGCTCTGGTAGTGCGCTGCCTGTCCTTCGAGCCGGATCTGATCGTTTTTCCGGAGTATACTTCGGTATTCCTGGCTCTGGTCCCCTACTATCCTGTGATTCTTGCCTCCCGCAGTGCCGAGGATGGGCTTTCGCGCATAAGTGCCCGGGATCCTCTGATCAAAGGGTTTCGGGATCTTTTTCTCGTCAATTCGGGGCTGGTCGAGCGGGCCATGGAAGAGGTTTTCGCAGACCTGGCCCGGCGGTATGAGGTGGCTGTGATTGCAGGGACCTATTTCGCCTGGAGTGAGGGGGAGCAGAAGTCAGCACTGGTCAACAGGGTCGTGGTGTACGATCGGACCGGCGAGATCATCTATACGCAGGACAAGGTCTTTCTCACACCCTTCGAAGAGCAGCTGCTGGAAATCTCCCCCGGTCTGCTCGAGCAGGCCGAGCCGTTTGTGCTGCAGGGGCACCGGATCGGCATCACGATCTGCCGGGACACCTTTTTCTCAGACTGGTTGCGGGTGCATGCGGGAGTGGATCTCTGGATTGACATCAAGGCCAACGGCACCGCCTATACCCAGGAAGAACGACAGCGGTTCCTCCGGGCCTTGCCGGCGCGCATCGACGAGGGGGATATCCCCTACGGGCTGACTGTCTGCCTCACCGGATCTCTGCTGGATATGTTTTGGGAGGGGCAGTCGTCTCTGGCCAGCAAGGATCCGGGGGAGGGAATCCGCTTCGTCGAGAAAGCGGCTTCGGCTTCGGAGGAGGAGATTCTGTTTTTCTCGATCCCCGTCCGAGACGCAAACTCGCCGCATTGATTTGACTGACCAGCCGCTGCATGATTATCTTTTCCCCATGAGAGCAATTATTATAATTTTGATAATGTTTCTTCTTTCCGGGACCCTGATCTACGCCTCGGGGGGGAACGAACGGGTCGCGCAGGCGACGAGCGCTCGCGCTGCAGTCGCAGAGCCGTTGAGCTCGGAGAGGCTGGCCGAGATCATAGCCACGGGGGATCCCAACACCTATCTGGTAGACGTGCGTACCGCCGCAGAGTACAACGCCGGCGCCATTCCCTCGGCTGTCAACATCCCCTTCGACCAGATCGCCGGGAGTCTTCCCACGGAAGATCGTTCGGCCCGCATCATCGTCTATTGCAGGTCCGGAAACCGCTCGGCAGTCGCCGCCGATACCTTGACCGAGCTCGGCTTCACGGATGTTCTGGATTTCGGCGGCGTGGGCAACTGGAAGGGAGAGCTGGAGGTCAGGGACTAAGTTACCCTTCCTGCTTGATCTTCTCGGCGAACCTCCGTCCGAACTCCCTGGCTTTGTCCAGGTCTTCTTTGGTCGGACTGCCGTTGAACTCGAAGGAATCCTCCAGTTCCCATTTGATAGGCTCGACTATCTGTTTGATGTTTCGCAGCGCTCCGCCGCTCCAGCCATAGCTTCCGAACATGGCGGTTTTCTTGTTGAGGATTCGCTTCACGGCGGCGTGGTTCAACACGTCCATCACCGGCGGAAACAGAGCTCCCTCGTAGGTGGGTGCGCCGATCATCACTCCCCGGTTCACCCAGAGAGCGGGCAGGATGTAGCTGACGTGGGTACGCGCGGCGTCGAATATCTGCAGCGGTACCCCGGTGCTCGCGATCCCCTGGGCCACGACGTCCATAACCCGTTCGGTGTTGCCGTACATCGAGCCGTACACCAGGGCGATTCCCGGCTCTGTGGGTCCTGCGGCGTACTCGGCCCATTTCTTGTACAGCTCGATGATCCGCCCCGGATTGCTTCTCCATATCAGCCCGTGGGACGGAGCGATCACTTGGACCTCGATTCCTCCGAGCTTACCGATCGCATTGAGGGTGGGCTTGCTGAACTTGGCCACGATGTTCACGTAGTAGCGGAGGGACTCCTGCTCGTAGAAGGGCAGATTCTGGCATTCATCGTCGAAGATCGTGCCGATCAGCGCGCCATAGCCTCCGAAGCCGTCGCAGGAGAACAGGATCTTCTCCGAGGTGTCGTAGGTCATCATGGTCTCCGGCCAGTGCACGAAGGGGGTGTGGAAGAACTGCAGCTTGCGGCTGCCGATGTCCAGAGTCTCGCCGTCCTGAACCTCCTGGAAGTTCTCGGTAATCCCGTAAAAATTCGCCAGCAACTCCTTCATCTTGGGGGTGCCGAGAATGGTCACATCGGCATTGATCTGCAGGAAGGTCTTCAGGACCCCGGTGTGATCGGGCTCCAGATGGTTCATCACGACATAATCCAATTCTTGAATCGGCACCAGGTCCAGGATCTGGCTGAAGAACTCGTCGGTTTTCAGGGCCTTGGAAAGGTCGATCAGCACCTTTTTCTTGTCGAGCAGCAGATAGGCGTTGTAGGATACTCCTTCCTCCTCGATCGGCCAGATTCCTTCGAACAGATCCGTGGTGCGGTCGTTTACACCGATCCAGAAGACGTTTTTTCGAATTTCAACGGCTGGCATCGCTTCCTCCTGGGGGTATTTCGTTTACATGATTGTTCTCTACTATGATATGCGGCGCGACTTTTGGCAAGGCGGTGAGACCTTGAACAAGGAGTGAAAATGGGCCTATCGTTCCTGTAGAATCTTGTCTGCACTTACCTGGAAGTTAAGCGATGCCGGATGAATTGAAGCCCTTTACGATCAACAGTGACAATATACTTCTCAAGGTGAAAGCTTTTCCCAAGGCGGGAGAAAACCGGATTATTGAAGCGCGAAACGGGGAGTTGGTGGTACGCATCCGGGCACCCGCGCTCAAAGGACAGGCGAACAAGGAACTGGTGAAATTCCTGGCAAAGACGCTGGCTGTGGCCAGGTCCGAGATCAAGATCCTCTCCGGCGAGAGCTCCCGGCACAAGCTGATCAGCCTTCCTCTGAGCGCTGGATCGGCTTTGGAGGACATTTTCTGACAGCTCTCAACCTCTTTCTCGAACAGACCAGACACGATCTGATAGGCGGGGAGGCCGCCGATCCGCTCACCGCGGTGACGGGCAGCAGCGCGGCGGATCTGGATTCCATCGCGGGCTCGATTTGCTACGCGCATCTCCTGGCCCGAGAGGGCAGATCGGCCGGGCAGACCTTTCCCTTCCTGCCGATTCCCCGCGCGGATCTTCCGCTGCGTTCGGAGGCGGTCTATCTGTTCGGTAGAGTCGGCCTGCAGTGGGAAAATCTGGTGTTTGGGGATGATATCGACCTGGAGGATCTGCTGATCCCCCGGCAAGGGGAGCTGGTTCTGGTGGATGATCCGGGAAATGATCTTGCCCCGGCTCTGCGCCAGAGGATTACAGAGGTGATCGACCATCGCCCGGTGGATCAAACGGCGCTTGGCGTTGCCGGGCGTTCCGTCGGATATGCAGCCGAAAACCCCGTCGGCACGAGTTATCGCCTGCCGCTGAAGCGTCGGATCTTGGAGCCTGTCGGTTCCGCCTGTACCCTGGTGGCCGAGCAGATAATGCAACGCAAACCGGAGATTCTGGATCGTCAGTCGGCGACCCTGATGCTGGCCGCAGTTCTGCTCGATACCGTCAATCTGGATGCGGATGCGGGAAGGGCGACGGAGAAGGACCGAGAGATTGCCGGGATTTTGATTCAGGCGGGATCCGCCGACTCGGCCGGTCTGTACGAGGAGCTGGTCCGGGCGCGCTTCGATACCGGGGAGCTGAGCAGCAACCAGCTGCTGCGCAAAGACTACAAGGAAGGCAGGGCCGGAGCTGTGCGCCTCGGGATGAGCAGCGTACCCCTGTTGCTGGATTCCTGGCGGCAGCGAGACGAACGGATCGAGGAGGCGTTTTCCGGCTTTCTGGCGGACAAGGCGTTGGATCTCCTGGTTGTGTTGCTGTATCGGCAGGGTGAGAAACTCCGCCGCCAGCTGGTTATTTGCACCACAGACGAACATCTTCTGACTCATTTGGTTTCCGGCTTGGCCAAGCCTCTGGGACTCTCGGATGTATCCTCGGCGACGGACGGGGGAGAGGGATCAGCGGGACCGCGCCTGAGCGGGGGCCGGCGGGTCGTGATTCGCCGTTTTTTGCAGAGGGAGGCGAGCGTTTCGAGAAAACGAATCGAGCCCCTTGTTCGGGAGATTCTCGAAAGCCTATGAGATCCAGCGACCGCAACGGCTTGCCGTATATTATCGACCCAAATTCCGAACCGGTATTCCCGGACTCGATCCGGCCCGATCAGAACGGGCTGATCGCCGTAGGCGGAAACCTGTCCGAGCGCGTGCTGGTGGAAGCCTACAGCAAGGGGATTTTCCCCTGGTTCAATGGCCCGCCGATCATGTGGTTTTCGACGGATCCGCGGCCGGTCCTGTACCCGGACCGTCTCAAGATCACCAAACGCCTGGGGCGAATCCTCAGACAGGGTCGCTTCGAGGTGCGTTTCGACAGGGATTTCGAGAAAGTCGTGTTCTTCTGCGGCACCGTTCCGAGACCGAAGCAGGAGGGAAGCTGGATCGATAGGAACTTCTTCGAAGCGTACACGCGGCTGCACTATGAGAGGTACATCACCCACTGTGTCTCAGTGTACCGTGAGGGGAGCCTGTGCGGCGGCCTCTACGGTGTGACCCTGGGACGGGTGTTTTTCGGTGAATCGATGTTCTCGCTTCAGGCAAACGCGTCCAAGGTGGCGTTGGCCCACCTCTGCCGATGGTTGAAGCGGCGCAACTTCCTGATGATCGACTGCCAGCAGGTGACCCCGCATATCCTCAGTATGGGAGCCGTGCAGCTGTCCCGAAGCGAGTATCTGAAGCTGCTGCACGGGGGATTGCAGGCCCCTCATCATCACTACCGCTGGTCGGGCGAGTGAGAGGGGATCGAGTTTCGAGGATCCGAGGTATGGAGGCGGCTATGCCGCCCCTATCGCCTGGCCGATCTTTCAGATGAGGCGCACTCGGGACAGATGCCGTATACGACGAACTGTTTGGCCTCCACCACCGTGTCTTCGGGCACCTCGACGTAGGGCATGGTCTGTCCGAGGAGGCAGCTCATACGCCTGCACTTCTTACACACGAAGTGGGGGTGGTTTCCCGGGCAATGTTCCTGGGACAGGGAATGAGCGCAGTATCTCCACACCCCGTCCGTACCCTGCACTGCATGTACGATCCCTCTGCTCTGCAAGGTCAGGAGGGTTCGATAAACGGTTACCCGGTTGAACGCTCGTATTTTTTTTCTCCGCCACAGATCTGCATGGGAAACCGGGCGGCCGAATTTCAGCAGGTAGCCCAGGATTGCGGCGCGCACGGGGGTGACCCGGAGGGAAACGCTTCGCAGAAGGGTGCGTGAAGTTGCCTGGTATTCGGATATGCTCATCGGCGTCCCGAGATTAAATGCAATTAAGTTGCATTAATAATTATCTATATTAGATAAAATTACAACATCAATTTATTATTTTTTATCTTTCTATTATTGACAATTCGCAGAGATTTCTCTACGATCCTGCCTTACCGGACTCGAGTAATGAAGTGAGAATCATGAAAACGAATCTGTTTGTTCTGCTGTTCATCGTAGTTGCGGCCTCCCCCGCATGGCTGGGAGGATCTCAGGCATCCAACCCCGTTGAGAGGCAGCAGAGCGTCAGGGTCATAACCTGCGGAAAGGCGCACTTCCTGGTTCTCGATACCCTGTACATGTTCCCGGAAGCCGTCGAATCCGTGGTGGCCTTTGGAGACAGCAGCCAGGTCGGAGGAAACTTCATCTTCCTTCTGGATCCGGAGGCGGAGCAGCGAGCCGTGCTGGCCCCGGACCCCGGTGTGGAGGAGATCCTGGCTCACAGACCCGATTACGTGGTCTTGAAGAGCTACCTGAGCAACGGGCTCGGCCGCCAACTGGAGGATCTGAATGTGAGCGTTCTCTACGTGGATCTGGAAAGCCCGGATCAGTTTCGGCAGGATATCGCAGCCATTGGAAAACTCTTCGGGAATTCGGAGCGTGCTGAAGCGCTCAATCGCTTCTTCGACGAGAGCTTGCGGACGGTTCAGAGAATCGGTGAAGCGATTCCGGAATCGGAGAAGCCGAACACCCTTTTGCTCTACTACGGTGCACGGAGCGGAACGGCATCGTTCAACGTGCCCCCCAGACAGTGGTTGCAGACTAGTCTGGTGCAATGGGCCGGGGGAAGACCGGTTTGGTTCGAGGCGGCTGCAGCGTCCGGTTGGCAGCAGATCGGCTTCGAACAGATCGCTGCCTGGAATCCGGACTATATCCTGCTGGTCTCCTACCACACCCCTGTGGATGAAGTGAAGGCAACCCTGCTCTCCGATCCGAAATGGCTCGAGCTGGAGGCGGTGAGACGGGGAAACCTTTTGGCCTTTCCCGCCGACTACTTGAGCTGGGACCAGCCGGATCCCCGCTGGATCCTCGGGCTGCAGTGGCTTGTCGGCAAGCTCCATCCGGGACTCGGTGCCACTGCCGAGTTGGAGAAGAAGGTAGTCGAGTTTTACAGCTTCGTGTACGGTCTTTCGGCGCAGCGGATCGAGGAAGCGATTCTGCCGATGATCCGCGGCGACTATCCGTAGCCCCGGGCGGGAAGGAGTCCCAACACTGACACGAACCAGAACCGGGCTGCTATTGACCCTCCTGTCTGTGGTTCTTGTGGCTGCCATCGTTGTTGCCCTGCTGTTGGGCAGGTATCCAAAACCAGGATTTACCGCCCCCCGCACCTTGTTTTCGGATCCACTGGCCGGTCAGATCTTTTTTCGTCTCCGGATGCCCCGGGTTCTCCTGTCGGTCTTGCTGGGAATGACTCTGGCCACCTCGGGGGCCGTGTTCCAATTGATGTTTTCAAATCCACTGGTGGAACCCGGTTTCCTGGGGGTGACCCAGGGCGCCGCCTTCGGGGCGGTTCTGGCGATACTGCTGTTCGCAGGCTCCCTGGCGGCAATTCAGGTCTCCGCGGCCCTGTGCGGAATACTGGGATTGGGGCTGGCCTACCTGCTGGCCAGAAAGATCCGCTTCGGTGGCTGGATCCTGCGGCTCATCCTGGCCGGCCTGGCCGTATCCGCCCTGTTCACCGCCGGCATCGGAATCTTCAAATACGCCGCCGACCCGCTCACCCAGCTCCCGGAGATTACCTTCTGGCTGCTCGGCGGGCTCTCCCATATATCCTGGGGCGAGCTGCTGTGGGTGTTTCCGGTGGCCTGTATCGGTCTTTCCCTCATGCTGCTGTTCCGCTGGCGGGTCAACCTGCTCACCCTCTCCGATGAGACGGCCTTTGCCCTGGGAACTGCTCCGCAACGGGTTCGGTTGGTGCTGATCGTGGCGGCGACCCTCTCGGTGGCCGCGGTCATCTCGGTCAGCGGCATCGTGCTCTGGCTGGGACTGATCGTGCCCCACCTGGCCCGCCGGATATTCGGCGCCGACGGGCGCTATTCTCTCCCCGGTTCGCTGCTCATCGGGGGAAGCTTCGGCCTTGTGTGTGATACCCTGGCCCGGATGCTGCTGCCCGGGGAGATCCCCCTCGGCATCATGAGCTCTCTTCTGGGAGCGATTCTGTTCGCCGTCATTCTCACCAGGCGGGGGTTTCGACAGTGAGCGATCCCGCAGCCCTTGCCTTCTCCGAGGTCTTTTTCACCCACGGCGGTGATGCGCCGCGAATCCGGAACTGCAGCTTCGAGGTTCCGGAAGGATCGATTACCGCGATTCTGGGGCCCAACGGAGCAGGCAAAACCACCCTGCTTCACCTGGCTCTGGGCTGGCTGCAGCCGGACGGCGGCAGGATCTCTCTTTTCGGCAGGGATCTGGACGCCTTCACCCCCCGACAGAGGGGGACAACCCAGAGCCTGCTCCCGCAGAAGGAGCCGACCGGTTTCGAGTTCACGGTACTGGAATATGTCCTGCTCGGCCGCGCTCCGCACCTGAAGCCCCTGGCCGCGCCCGGAGAGCGGGATATCCGGATAGCCACCAATGCCCTTTCTCGGACCACGATCCTGCCGCTGGAATATCAGTCGATATCCCGGTTGAGCGGCGGAGAAACCCAACTGCTTCTGCTGGCCCGCTCGCTCACCCAGGAACCGAAGCTCCTCCTTCTCGATGAGCCGATGAACCACCTGGACCTGAGGCACAGGAAGGGCATGCTCGAGCTCCTCCTGGACTGGAGAGCGGCCGGCAAAACATCGGTCCTGACCACCCATAACCCCGAGACCGCGGCTGCGCTGGCGGATCACCTGATTCTTGTTTTTCCGGGAGGCGGGATGGTCTGCGGCGCGTTCGCCGAGCTGTTTACCGGGGAGCATCTGTCCGCCCTGTACGGGCTGCCGATCCGGACCTTCGATCACGATGGCCGGTGCTACGTCGATTACTGATCGCCGGCGACGTCTCTCCGAGTAGTGGAAGAAGCTTCTATGGTACGTGGACGTGTTGATCCGTCAATTTGAGCCGCAGGATTGCCGGATAAACAGTGTGGGTTTGAGGATCACATCCTTGAGGTATTTTTTATCCCTCCCGCTTCCTGAAATCTGGGCAAGCAAATAATCAAAGGCCAGTATGCCCATGGTGTAGCTCGGCTGGCTTACGGCGGTAAGGGGCGGATCCATATAGGAAGCCCATACAGGGTCATCAAATCCGACCACGGCGATATCTTCAGGAATGCCCAGTCCGCTCTCCTTGAGAGCAAGGATGCAGCCGCTGACCATGGGCTCATTGGAAACGAAGATCGCACTGGGAGGTCTCTTCAGCCGTACTAACTCCTTGGTGGCGGAAAAGGCTTGATCCTTCTGAAAGTGCCCTTGCCGAATCAGCGTCTTGCGAAGGGGGATACCCCTTTCCTGCAGAGCCTGCCGGTATCCGGTAAAGCGCTCCTCGCTGGTCTCTACCCCGGGGATGCCGGTAATGATGGCTATCCGATCATGCCCGAGATCGATCAGGTGTTTTACTGCTTCATACGCCCCGGCCTGGTTGTCCGTCTTGATTGTGGGTACCGCTAATCCTTTCACCCCCCTGTCGACCAGCACAAGAGGGACCATGCTCCGCGCCAAGCGTTTTAGGTAGGAATGATTGTGCGGTGTCGGGGAAACGAAATCTCGCGTACTGCAGGGCATCCAGCCGCTTCTGGGCCTGGTGATCATCTACCTGATTTTCGTGGTAACCTCGGCTAGCTTCCGGACTTTCGATACGGCCAAGACGATTCTCACCCAGGCGGTGATCCTCGGCACCCTGGCCGCCGGGCCCACAGTCGTTCTGATATCCGGGGGACTGGACCTGTCGATCGGCTCGCTGTTCTGCCTGGTGGGTGTCGTCGCGGGCAGGCTGCTCATCGCCGACGTGCCGGTCCTCTGGGTGGTGCTCCTCAGTCTGGCCGTGGGTGCGGCCTGCGGCGCCTTCAACGGGGCGATCATCGTGGGTATGGGCATTCCGGCGTTTATTGCCACCCTGGGGATGATGAAGTCCTTCCGCGGCCTGGCGGAGATCCTGGGGATGAACCAGGACATGTCCGGCTTTCCCGAGACCTTCCAGATGATAGGCAAGGGCTATCTAATCCCCATCAGCATCATGGCAGTGACCTTTCTGCTGGTTTACGTCTTTCTTTCCAGAACCAAGGTCGGATTCAACTGCTACGCCATCGGGGGAAGCAATGAGGTTTCCCGCCTGGCCGGCGTCCCCGTCAAGAAGTACTACCTCATCTACTACACGATCGGGGGATTGGTCGCCGCCGTCTCGGCGATCATCCTCGTAGCCAGGCTGAACTTCACGAACTCCGCCTTCGGCGTGGGGATGGAGCTCAACGCCATCGCCGCGGTGATCATCGGGGGAACGAGTCTGTCCGGCGGCGTTGGTGGGATCGGGCGCACGGTTATCGGGGTGCTCATCGTGACGACTCTGAATGCGGGCTTGAGCCACCTGGGGGTGAGCTCCTCCTGGCAGCAGATCAGCATCGGCATCGTTATCATTCTGGCGGTCTGGCTGGATGTGATCCAGCGCAGGCGGGAGGCAAAGGCATAAAAACCGTTCGTCGAACGGGAGAAAAAAAATAAAAGGAGTAAGGTATGAACAGAATGCTCAAATCGTTCGCATTGGTTCTCCTGGCACTTCTCTGCGTAGCCGGTGTGGCTATAGCAGGTGGTGGTGGCGAGAAAGGCGAAGGGGGCGGACAAGAGAAGATCACCATTGCCTACACCGGGTATCCGGGGGGGCTGTCGGCCTTTTGGGCTCAAATGGCCCAGTACATGGCGGAAGAGGCGGAAGCCCTGGGCGTGGAGTTCCTCGATATGAGCCCCACCGAAGCGAATGCGGCCATGCAGAAGGACGCGGTGGACAACGCCATCAACCGCGGGGTGGACGGCATCATCATCGGCGCAGTTGACAACCGGGCCTTCGGGGAATCCCTGGATAGGGCAAAGGCCAAGGGGATCCCCGTGGTCGCGGTGGACACGGCCATCGACCATCCCCACATCAGCGCCCTGGCCCAGACGGACAACCTGGCCTCGGCCCGCATTCTGGGGCAGTACATCGTGGATACCACGGAAAAAGGCAAAGTCATCATCCTGGGCGGAACCCTGGGCCACCAGACCGGAGATGCCCGGCGCGACGGGGTCAGGCAGGTGCTCGAGGCCAATGGCTACACCGTAATCTTTCGGGCCTGCAACTGGGATCCTGCCACAGCCCTGGAGACGGCCACCAATGAGCTGGCCGCCAATCCCGACGCGGTGGCGGTATTCGGCTGCTGGGATCCCGGCGCCCTGGCCGGTCTTTCCGCTGTCAAGCAGCGGGGCCTGCTGGGTAAGGTCAAGGTCTACGGCTTCGACGGGCTTCCCGATGCCCTCAAGAGCATTAAGAACGGGGAGCTCACCGCCACCGTCAAGCAGGACAACAAGCAGATGGCTCAAACTACTATGCGCGCATTGGTAGCCCAGATCAACGGCCAGGAATCCGTGAAGAAGCTGCTCATCGACGGATTCGTCATCGACGCATCCAACGTCGATCAGAACATGTAGGTGAGCAGCCTCAGCACTACTTGTCGTTAGGCGAGCAGCTTGTGAATGTGGGGCCCCGGGTCTTTTCGGGGCCCTTTCTCACCGGCCCACTAGTACACGACAAGGCGAGTCCTCTGGTATGAGCGAAGCGGAGCATAATTCTGTGTGATACTTTCTGACCCATCTTCAGCTTCCGGATGTTGTAGGCACTCTGTCGTCATTCGCTCAATCCCAGCGTAGTGCATACTCTTGCTCTGCCCTCTGCCAAGATACTCAACACGGTTTGTTCTGTAATCCTACCGGTCACCAGCGCTTCGGCCTTCCCTCACCCCCCTTGCCGCCCCCCCCTCCCAGACCCTCCCCCCCAGGATTACCCCCCCTAAGGTATCCTATTGAAGCTCTGGGAGGGGGGATGCTCAAAAGGGGAGGTGAGGTTTTGGTACGCGCAACACTTTTTCAACATCCTGTCTCGTCCTTCGGCGCTACGAAAAGCCCTCTGCTTGCCGGCTGTCGCGGAAATGCCTCTTGTAGTTATCCGCGGACTGCCGGTTATCTCTGTTAAAATGTGGAGTGTTTTGTTGCGCGGTGCGCTAGTGTGATGAATCAACCATGACGCTTGAAAAACTAAAGAGTTGACGGCAAATTCATCTGAGGGTACCGTTGTGAAGCCAATGTCATAACGGGAAACTTTCTCTGCGAATCATCAGTTTGCAGAAAACGGAGGATAGCATGGCTGCAGAAGTCTCTGGTGAACTCTATCGTAAACAGGTTCCCGGGAATGTAGATTCTTCATGGAAGGGCATTTGTAATGCCGGAGGCGTGGCTGCCCTTTCCATGTTGGTTCTCATGATCGTACAGATCGTGATTTTCGTTGTTTGGCCTCCACCCAACACGGTCGCAGGCTATTTCACACTATTTGATAACAGTTGGCTCCTGGGACTGCTGAGTCTTGATCTGCTGTATATTGTCGACAGCATCCTCCTGATCTTGATATACCTCGCGCTTTACATCGTTCTAAGAAGAGCAGGAGAATCCGCCATGCTAGTCGCTGTGGTGTTTGGCATTGCAGGAGTAGTCGCTTACTTTGCTTCGAACACAGCCTTCGAGATGCTCTCTCTGAGCAACCAATACGCAGCTGCAACAACGGAAGTGCAAAGGGAGAATCTACTGGCGGGCGGTCAGGTAATGCTTGAAAGGTACAAGGGAACCGCCTTCGACGTCTATTACGTCCTCAATACCATTGTTCTACTCATCTTCTTTCCCGTCATGCTTCGCAGCAAGCTTTTCGGAAAAGCGACTGCATATTTTGGGCTTGCGGCGGGCGTATTAATGCTAGTGCCATCCTCAGCCGGAATGTTGGGTCTCTATTTCTCGCTTGCCTCTTTGGTACCTTGGGCCGCATGGCTGGTCCTGGTCGG